>Ga0209161_10000212_pt1 | contig 44864 bp, 45 predicted proteins | sample GraSoiAngelo_155_FD_186169 | JGI IMG/M metagenome (GOLD analysis project Ga0209161, IMG submission 186169) | Grasslands soil microbial communities from the Angelo Coastal Reserve, California, USA - 14_1009_13_30cm (SPAdes) (version 2) | ecosystem: Environmental > Terrestrial > Soil > Grasslands... | reverse complement strand
TTGAGCTATTTTGGGTTCGAGGGGACTATTCCGGCAGGCGGGTATGGTGCCGGGGAGGTTAAGGTCTGGGACAAGGGGTTTTATGTCCTAGAGCTTAGGGAGCCACGAAAATACCATGTGCTGTTGAAAGGACGGAAGTTGAAGGGAGACTATCGCCTGATCAATTTCAAAGACAAGAACTGGTTAATCTACAGAGTGGCCTGAACGATGAAGACTAGGTCTGTCTTTCTTTTCGCCGGCATTCCTCTAACATCTCCACTGCACTCCTAAGGTGCGGTATCGCGATCGACCCGCCAACAATCAGTCCTATGTTGAAGGCTTCGAAAAATTCTGCGTCGGAGACTTTCTGCTCGACACACTGGATGATGTGGTAGGTGACACAATCGTCACAACGAAGAACGAGTGAAGCGACAAGTCCCAGCAGCTCTTTGGTCTTTCGAGGAAGCGCGCCGTCGTTGTAGGCCTGGGTGTCTAGGTTGAAGAAGCGTTTGATCTGAAGGCTTCCTTTTTCAAGAATTTTCTCGTTCATTTTCTCCCGGTAAGCTTTGAACTCTTTGAGAAAGTGGCCGTGGCTCGCCATTTCTGGGCTCATCTGTAAGCAGGTCGAGTCCCGATATTAGAATGTGGGTCGAGAAATTCAGGGAAGACTGAGAACATCAGGGTTCAGCAGCAACAGATAGTAGGCTACGGCTAGGATTCCCACGACGATTATCAGATATCCGATCGCTTCTAAGGCTCTCTTTGCCGGGGCCAAGCCGATCTCAGTTAGGGTTGACTGGAACCGGAATATTCCATGGTACAGGGATCCCGCAACGGTTACGAACAGGAATAGAGTTCCGAGGTGATGATGGTTCAGTATCGCGCTCGTGGGATCAGCGTTCGCCACGGGCCATAGACCTAACGGGTATGCTATTCCCACCAGGTAGATCAATACTGGGAGTAGGAAGGCTGCGATGAATCCTCCCATGGAGAAGACTCCCCAGAGAATTGCGTGTAGACGTGCGACTTTTGGCATAGTCGCTACCTCAGAACGAGTATCTGAATTACCGCGTAGAAAATGATCAGCAACAAAACAATGTTGACTAGTAAGGCCTGCCAGGGTTTGCTCGTCGTTTTCCCCATCCTGATCGGTTGGACCTTACCAATCAAATAGAACCATGTGAACGCGTGGTACAACGTGAACAGCAAAGCTAGCACGTTGAAAGCGATTATCCCCGGATTCCTCATCAGGGCGAGAGCGCTGTCCTTCGCTCCTGTCGCGAACAGATACAGTTCGTAGATGTAGATGAGGCTGAATACTGCCACAAAGAAGCTAGTCCATTCTCGGATCATATACTGGGTGAAGTGGCCGTTGGAGAGCCACCATCCGGGCCCCAGTTTGCGCCTGTATTCGGGAAACGGTTTCTGTTTGGACAATCCTATTTTCCACCCCGCGGCATGACAAGCGATTTCAGAGCGTTTGTAGCTCCGAGGATCTTCGTCTTCTGAATAGCAAGCATGGGGTCAACGCCCTTCGGGCATACGACACTGCACTCTCCCACGAGAGTGCATTCCCAGACTCCTTCTAGCTCATGCACGATCGGGAACCGGACAGCCTTGCCCTGGTCTCTGGAATCCTCGATGTAACGATAGGCAATGGCCGTAGCCGCCGGACCTAGGAATTTCTCGTTGAGCCCGTAGACCGGGCAGGCGGAGTAGCAGAGCATGCAGTTGATGCATGAGGAGAACTGGTCGTACCTTTCCAGTTCCTCAGCGCTCTGTCGGTACTCACCCTCTTCCGGGGGAGACTCTTTCTCCCTGATTATCCATGGCTTGATCTCCACCAGCTTGTGCATGAAGTCGTCCATGTTGACGACCAAATCCTTGATGACTGGAAAGTGGCTGAGGGGTTCCACCTTGATCGTCCGACCTTTGAACTCGTGGAGAAAGCTAGCGCAGGTGAGCTTCGGGACCCCGTCCACATTCGCGCCGCAGCTACCGCAGACCCCCATTCTACACGACCACCGATAGGTCAGGGTCCCGTCCAGGTTGGCTTTGATATAGTTCAGCGCGTCAAGAACAACCATGTCCTTCCGGTAGGGCACCTTGTAATCCTGGAAGTAGGGTTTGCCATCTTTCTCAGGACGATAACGCGTTACCCTTATCGTTGCAACATCTTGGCTCATTAGTAGACGCGAGCCTCCGGTTTCCATCGCGTAATGCTTACTGGCATCGTGTCTATCCTCGGAACTGTTCCGGTCGCATAGACAACCAAGTGCTTGAGGAATTGAACATCGTCACGTTTCGGATAGTCCGTTCGAGAATGCGCTCCCCTAGATTCTTTTCGCGCTAGCGCAGCATAGGCGATGGTCTCTGCGACATCAAGCATGAAATCCAGCTCCAGTGCAGAGACAAGGTCGGTATTGTAAACGCGGTCCTTGTCTTCAACCACAGCGTTCTTCATTCTCTGTTTCAAATCTCCAATGAGCCCGCAGGCCTGTTTGAGACTGTTCTCGTCACGGTAGATACCAACATGCTCTTCCATAGTCTTCTGCATTTCTGCTCGAATGGTCGAGATTTTCTCGCCCCTCTCAGATTTCAGAACCGTGTCGTAGATCCTCTTCTCTTCCGCTAGCGCGAGTCCTTGAACAGGGTTTCCGAAGCTCGGCGAACGCTGCCTGATCGCGTACTCAGCCGCACCGATTCCAGCCTCAGCGCCAAACACTAGGCACTCGGTCAACGAGTTGCTGCCTAGACGATTTGCGCCGTTCATGCTGACGCAGGCCATCTCTCCCGCAGCATAGAGTCCGGAGAGGCCTGTGTAGCCGTGAATGTCAGTATGGACGCCCCCCATCATGTAATGCTGACCTGGTCTTACGGGTATCATCTCATGAACAGGATCTATTCCCAGATATCTCTCGGCCAGTTCTTTCACGAAGGGAAGCTTCGCCTCGATCGTTTCAGCGCCCAGATGTGTAAGGTCCAGGTTGACATAGCTCCCGTATGGGCCTTCGAATCCCCGGCCTTCCTTGATCTCGGTCATCTCGGCCCGCGACAAGATGTCTCTTGGCCCGAGCTCCATCTTGTTGGGAACGTATCTCTTCAGGAACCGTTCGCCATCCTTGTTCAGTAGATGACCGCCTTCTCCCCTAGCGGCTTCGGTGATCAGTATGCCGGTATTCGGTAGCAGTGTGGGATGGTACTGGACCATTTCCATGTCCTTGAGGGGGACCCCAGCTCGGTACGCCAAGGCCATCCCATCACCCGTCTTGATCCATCCGTTCGTTGTGAACTGATAGATTCTACCACATCCGCCGGTCGCGATCACAACAGCTTTGGCTAGAATCGAAAAGAGCTCGCCTGAACGTATGTCGATCGCGGTGACGCCGTCGACTCGTCCGTTATCCACGAGGATCGACGTAGCGAACCATTCGTCGTACCTGTGGACATTCTCAAACTTTAGGCTGGTTTGAAAAAGAGTGTGCAGAAGGTGGAATCCGATCTTGTCTGTGGCGAACAATGTTCTCTTAACACTCATTCCTCCGAAGGCTCGCACGCTAATCCTGCCGTCCGGGTCACGGCTGAAAGGACAGCCCCAGTGCTCAAGCCGTATTGATTCCTTAGGCGCCTCTTTCACGAAGAACTCTACCGCGTCCTGATCTGCAAGAAAATCGCTTCCCTTGATTGTGTCGTAGGCGTGCAGGTCGAAATTGTCATAGTCTGTCCTCAGAACAGCGGCCATGCCGCCTTCCGCGGATACAGTGTGGCTACGCATAGGATAGACCTTGGACACGATTGCGATGTCCAACTTGGGATTGAGCTCGGCCGCAGCAATAGCAGCCCGGAGTCCAGCCGCGCCACCCCCGATGATTAGGATATCGTGACTGAGATGTTCCACTACGTTTCAGCTTCCTGCCTTCGACGAGCGGCTGTTAACGAATCCGCCCGTATTTTAAATGGTGTCAGGAATCGAGGGAAAAATCGCCGACTGACGGATATGGTCTAACTGATCAGAACTCTGCCTTCACAACTCTGAGACCTTGGTTCTCCGTATCGTCAAGCCTCATCTGGACAGAAAACAACCCTCTCAGCGCCCCTAAGAATCGCTCCTCAGTCGTCTCCTTACTGACGAGAAATATTGCTGTGACTGTTGAAGGGTTCAATAACTCGATCATCTGCTTGATACCCGAGTAGACTTGCTCCCATCTTTCCCCCCGGATTAGCTCGGTGATACTGTCGAAGACGAAGCTCAAAGCAACAGACTTGTTGTTCTCAAACAGATCTGTAACCAACGAAGTCACCAGGCCCAGCTCCTTGTCTGGAATCTGGATTTCCCCATCAGGCAATTCGTCCGGGGCAGATACAAGAGAAGAGGCGGCGATTATCCTTACCATTCTCTTTCCCTTCAACGCCCTGTAGAGCTTGCTCGACTTAGATGTGAAGAGGGTGCACATCTCGGCATTGGCGATTCCCTCGTCGAAGAATTTTTTCACCAAGTCCTCAAAGTTCGAGTTCGAGGAGTACTCGAGGAGAATCTTCGAGCCCTCGATTCTTGGATGGTCCAGGTTGACAAGGGTTGAAAACGGATCGGACGCCTCTGACAGATTGACGAGCTCAACGTCCCCGTTCTTCTGTAGGAAATCAGCGACTTGGGGTCGAGGTGCCTGGTTGGACTCTAGCAATAGCACTTCTGCTTCCGGTTCATTCTTTGAATCTCTCGCAATAGACACCATCGAGCCTTGAAGATCCTGCCGCTCCAGCTCTTTCACGAACACGGTTGCCGTCTGGCTCAAGCCAAACTTTTCGGAGAGACCCTCTTTCGCGGACCTTTTGTCATCAGAATGAGCCGAAGAAGTGACAAACTTTCCGTTCTCTGCCCACTCCTTGAATCGAGAATCGTTGCGTGACAGTCCCTCTACGAGCCAGGTGGCCGGAGATTTGAGAACTACCTTGGCACCAGCCTCTATAGTACTTCGAAAGGCAGAAGAGAGGAAGGATATCGATCGCATACTGGTATCGTGTAGAACTAGGTATCGTTTTCCAAATTTTATCAGACTTTGAGGGAAAAGGCTGGTTTTCAAGAATCTAGTAGTTCCGGGAAGGGTCCGAATGGAAATGGCTAGCAGACAATAGAGAGCGGAACTGAGAATCAAACCCAGCTCGTAAGAGAATGGAATCATCGGAGATAAGAGAAAGAAAACGACCAGTCCGACCGTGGGAAAACAAAGCCAACTGGACAACATCAGGAGAAGAGAGTTTCTCGTATACGAAGTCTGGGCACGGTGCAGAGACGATAGAAGTAGCAGGGAAGGATACAAGACGATGGGAGCCGCAACGGCAAAAGTGAACCCAATGTACCATGTGGGAAAGGCAGGCAACACATATGCCTCGTTTCCGTAAAACGTTAGGGAAGAAGTGACTGGTTCAAAGGCGAGAGTGACTACAAGCCATGTCCCAAGAATGAGAAGAAACAAGGGAAACAACATGGTTCTCTTGAAAATGACCTTCATAGATTCTCCCCATGTTCTAGCTTCAGGACAAAACTGAACAACTGCTGCAGCGTGGCCAAAGTTCATGGCGACTAGGAAAAAGCCGGCAAGCATTACGTAGGTTGCGATAATGCTTTGGGTTAGGATTCTATCTATGTCGGCCGCCAGAATTAGGAAGAAGTAGATGTTTAGCTGGATCAGGTTGCGTCGGGCAATCCCGACAAACGAAGGTTTCTGTCTGATAAGCAGCCACAAGGAAAGGGTTGGAGCAACCATCGCAACTAGGTCTAGATAGACGGGGATGGACATGTTACCCTTTCTTGGCCCTCTGGGTGTTCGTGAGTGTGTGTTGGAGATTGGCGGAGGTTTCAAGATAACGTAACTGAGCGGCGTGGCCTATTGTTACTCGACTTGTCACGCGCACGGGTCCCTCTCATGAGACTCGAAATCGCGGCTTTGACCCTTCCCGTTAGCAGTTCGTATCCTTCCGCGTTCAAACGCTTTCGACGCCGATTGCCAGCCCAGATGGGGCGTCCCCACATTGGGTCTGAGGCGTATCTAGGGACCAAGTGCCAGTGAAGATGCGGCATCGAATTCCCCAGCAGCTCATAATTCATCTTGTCAGGCTTGAACGCCCTCGAAAGAGCACTCGCAACAAGTGACATGTCCTCTAGAAACTGTCTGCGATCTTTGTCAGCCAGTCTGTAGAGTTCTTCTTCGTGCCACCTTAATGTCAGGAAGGTGTACCCTTCAAACGCTTGATCCGGATTCAGCTTCGCAACTGACACCCGAGACTCGTAGAAGACAAGATTCTTGGGCTCATAGATTCCTTGGCACATCCAGCAGTCGGGCTGCAGACGCGACAAGATAGACCCTACCGAATCGGAATCCGATTGTTTTTAAGATGATGATGAGATCGCACGCGTTAGAGGTCAGAGACCTTCGATTCCAAGAGGACGACTGGTTTGGGTGTCAAATATTGACTCCTGGAATGGTGGGAAAACTCGCCAGAGAATATGCCCCTCACCAGACCGAGCAGGAGACGCTCACCTGGTGGACTACTAACCGAACTTATCAGAAGACTAAGAAAAAGCTCCTCAAACGTCCCAGGTTCTACTTCCTAGATGGTCCTCCATACGTGACAAACGCTCCGCATGTTGGGCTTGCCTGGAACAAGACGCTGAAAGACATCGTGATCCGATACTACAGGATGAAAGGGTTCAACGTCCACGATCAGCCTGGCTATGACTGCCACGGTCTTCCAGTTGAAGTAATGATAGAGAAGTCGTTGAAGCTTCGCTCGAAAAAGGATATTGAGAATGTTGTCGGAGTGGACCGATTTATCGTCGACTGCAAGAAATTCGCAGAGGAAAACGTCCAAGCTCAGACGAAGGTTCTGAAAGACCTCGGGATCTGGATGGATTGGGATAATCCCTATCTGACATACAAAGACAGCTACATCGAATCTGTTTGGTGGACTATCAAGCGAGCCCAGGAGAAACGTCTTCTCTACAAGGCTTTGAAGGTAGTCCACTGGTGTCCCCGCTGCGAAACTGCCCTCGCCGGGTACGAGGTGACAGACGAATATCGAACCGTTCAAGACTTCTCGATCTACGTAAAACTCCCATTGGTCGAGAAACCAGGAGAGTTCATACTCATATGGACCACAACCCCTTGGACCCTGCCAGCAAACCTCGGCGTGATGGTTCACCCAGACAAGCCCTACGTCTTGGTCGAGGTTGAGGGAGAAAAGCTCATACTTGCTAAGGAGAGGCTTGAACAAGTCCTCGGAGGACGAGCCTCCAAGATCCTAGAGGAGTACCAAGGACGAGAACTGGAGGGCGCACCGTACCATCCACCACTCCAAGAGGAGACCCATGCCCATACCGGGGCGGACAGACATCGAGTTCTGCTCAGCGCTGAACATGTTTCAATGTCTGAGGGAACAGGGGCCGTCCACACGGCCCCAGGACATGGAGAAGAAGACTTCGAGGTCGGCACGAAATACGGACTGCCCGCCTTCTCACCAGTAGACCCCTCAGGTCGCTTCACCAATGAAGCTGGGAAATACCATGGACTATCGGTTAGGGACGCAAACAGAGTCATCATCGAGGATCTCAAGGCCAAGAATCTTCTTTGGAAAGAGGAGACAATCGAGCACTCGTACCCTCACTGCTGGAGATGCAAAACAGCCCTCATCCTTCGAGCCACAGACCAATGGTTTGTCAAAGTCACCTCGATCAAGAAAAAAATGCTGAGCGAGAACACGAAGGTCCGATGGGTGCCAGAATGGGCCGGGTCCAAGAGATTCCACGACTGGCTTGAAGGCGCTCGAGACTGGGTAATATCTCGCCAACGCTACTGGGGAGTGCCAATACCAGTATGGACCTGCCAGAAGTGCGGGGAACATACCGTGATCGGCTCGAAAGCAGAACTTGTCAAACTCGCTCTACACCCCCCAAAAGAGTTTGAACTTCACAGAAATGGCGTCGACAAAATACAAGTGAAGTGCAAATGCGGGGGAAACGCAAAGAGAGAGCCTGACATTCTGGACGTCTGGATGGACTCCGGCACCGCGTCTTGGGCCAGCCTCGGCTATCCAAAGAGACTTGTAGAAATGAAACGATGGTGGCCCGCGGACCTTATCCTCGAAGCTCATGATCAGACAAGAGGCTGGTTCTACAACCAGCTCGTTCCAGGCGTCCTAGCCTTCAACCGAAGCCCATACCGAAGGGTGCTGATGCATGGACATACCCTGGATGAGCTGGGAGAAAAGATGAGCAAGTCGAAAGGAAACTTCGTCAGCCCAGATGATGTTGTAGGCAAGTATAGCCGTGATGCACTTCGATTCTATACAGTTCAGTCGACCCTCTGGGAGGATTTCCAGTTTTCATGGAACGCTGTTGAAGTTGCAGCCAAGGACCTCCAGATTGCGTGGAACGTCTTCTCGTTCGCCACACTCTACATGAACCTCGACAAGTTCAAGCCGGACTCGTGGTCGGTTAAGAGAGTCTGGAACAACCTGAGGCCCGAAGACAAATGGCTTGTCTCTCGGAGCGAGAGCTTGCTGAAAGATGTGACCGGCAATATGGAAGGCCTCGAACTGCATCTTGCCCTGCGCAGACTGAGAGCGTTTGTAATAGAAGATTTGAGCCACTGGTACATCCGCCTAGTAAGAAGAAGATTCTGGCAAGAGAAACAAAACAAGGACAAACTAGCCTCATACGCAGCCCTCCACCACGCACTGAAGACCTGGCTGATCCTCTCATCTCCATTCGTCCCACTCTTGACTGAGACAGTGTACCAGCAGGCCTTTCGGAAGACTGTGAAGTCCGACCTTGAGAGCATTCACATGTCCTCATGGCCAAACTCTAGACCAGAGTGGGTTAACAAGAGGCTTGAAGAGAACATGAAGATAGTGCAACAGGTCTCGGCGGCATCATCCTCTGCCAGACAATCGAAGAAGGTAAAATTACGCCAACCTGTCGCCAGAGTCCTAATCGTAACCGATAGCGACAATGTAAAGCGAGCGGTCAAGAGCCTCCGACCACTATTCCTTCAACAGACAAACTCGAAAGATATACGACTCGTCGGCCTCGCGGAAGAAGAGCAGCTGAAGAAACTGGCAGCTGAACCGAACTTCAAGGGACTCGGACCAGTCTTCAAGGGAGATGCCAACAAAGTAGCAGAAGCGCTACGATCAGCAGACGGACGCCAGCTCTTCCAGGCCCTTCAAGGCGACAAGTCTTACAGGTTGAAAATCGATAACCGGGACTACAGGATTACAAGTCAGATGGTCTCATTCAAAGAAGAAATGCCAGAGAACTTCGCAATGGGAAGCTTCGACGATGGCCGCGTCTACATCGATCTGACCATTCCAAAAGAGCTGGTGAGAGAAGGCTTCGTGCGAGAAATTGTCAGGCGGTTGCAGGAAATGAGGAAACGCCTAGACCTCCCAGTGGACGCTTTCGTAGAAGCCTACGTGACAGTTCCTGACGCTCAGAAGTTGGAATGGCTAGAAGACGAACGAGACTACCTCATGGGAGAAGTCAGGGTAGAAACACTTCATCTTCTACGTTCCGACCAAGAAAAACCGAAAGTGAAAGCGGAAGAGAACTGGGAGATAGAAGGTCGCACGTTTCAGATGGGGCTCTCGTCGAAAAAGGCTCAACACTAAACCGATTGAGTCTGGACAATGTGAAGAGAGTAGGCTTTCTTGTCAACCCAATTGCTGGAATGGGGGGAGCAGTTGGTCTAAAGGGAACTGACGGAAAGAAAACACTGCGCCATGCCGTTCGAAAGGGCGCGAAGCCGATCTCTCTCGAACGAGCATTGAGATGCTTGAAAGAGATCCAGAAACGAAGCCAGGGCATCGATTTCTTGATCGCCCCGGAGAAAATGGGAACGACCATTGCTGACCAATTGAAACTTGAATATGAATCCGTTGGTCGAATTGGAAAAAATACCACCTCTGATGACACCATAAGAATCGCTCATCTAATGAGACGGAAAAGAGTGGACTTGATCATCTTTTGTGGCGGAGACGGAACAGCCCGAGATGTGTTGGAAGGAGTTGGCCAAGACGCTACTGCGCTTGGTGTTCCGGCCGGAGTGAAGATCTACTCGTCAGTCTTCGCCATAAATCCAGCAGCAGCGGCGGAGTCTACCGTCGCGTTTCTTGGAGGTCAGATTCCCACAAGATTTGGAGAAGTTGTCGATGTAGATGAAATCGCGTTTAGGAAGAATCGCCTGTCAGTCAAGCTGCTCGGCTATCTCACAACTCCCGATTCGGGACCACTTATGCAAGCATCAAAATCGGCTACGGGATTATCGGAAGATTCTGAACTAGACGCGATCGCCGAATATTTCATCGAAGAGATCGACCCGGGAATCACCTACATCCTCGGTCCGGGATCAACGGTTGAGAGGATCGCAAAGCGTTTGGGAGTCAACAAATCACTTCTCGGAGTCGATGTTGTCAAGGGAAATGGGACGACATTGCGGCTTGATGCTGACGAGGCAACTTTGATGTCCTTGATCAACAAAACTTCACCAAAGAGTTTAACGAAGATCATCATTTCCCCGATTGGTGGACAAGGCTTCCTATTCGGACGCGGAAACCAACAGATCAGCCCCCAGGTAATTCGCAGAGTAGGTGTCGAGAACATTACCGTGGTTGGATCGAGAAGTAAGATCGAAGCACTGCATCCCCGACGTCTTCTTACCGACTCCGGTAATGACGAGATAGATCAACAGTTACGAGGCTACCTTCGGGTAATCACGGGATACCGGGAAGAAATGGTCGTCAAAGTGGAGTAGCGCAACCCGGGCTTCTGAAGACAGACCCAGCTGCGCCCCCCGTACCGTTGACCAACGGTAACACTACGCTCTAAGTCAGACGGACCCCTAAGCCTGGCGATTGCTCATGCCTTCAACCAACGGAAAGATTGCGAAGAAGACCAAATCCAAACCGGCAACAAAATCCCGTAAGACCTCTCGGCCCCACAAGGCCTCTAGAACTATTCGTTCTCATCCCAAGAGAAAAACGGCTGCGAAGAAAGAGGATGTAACCTACGTTTACGAATGCAACCGCCCAGGGTGCGGGTACAAGATCTGGCGAGACGACAAGGGCGAACCGGGACAATTACGTACCGATCTGAAATGCCCGAAGTGCCATCATGTAGAATTCCGATGCCTTGGCAAGGGCGACCTACCAGAGAGCTTCCAAGTTCCACTTCCGACGAACCCTGTCAACTTCGACGCTGTCAAGGGATCCGAGATTGGATCGTACTAAGAATCCTACTTCGATAGAACGAACACACAGCATTATCTGCCCGGAAACTTTGCGAATGGAATTTGTTCGGTCTACAAAAAAAAGGCTAGAGAGCCCTACTGTTGGTGCGGGGGGTGGGATTCGAACCCACGAAGGCCTACGCCACAGGATCTCTCCTGAAGCCGGATCTTAAGTCAAGCACCACTCCCCATCGGAGCGGTCCTGCCCCTTTGACCTGAATCCCGCCCTATAGGACAGGATCCCATAGTAGTCTCGGGAACCCCCGCTTTCGGGTTTCACGAGGCAATGTCCATTCTTAAAGCCAATCTAGTAGGAAGCGCCTGGATTCGGGCATAAGCATCAGGACGCCTCTAGATCAAGACCCCCTGTTCTCGGGTCTGAGATACAATCTCTACAAATCTCGCGTGTGTCCGCTTCCTTCTTGCAGAAGGGCTTGGCGCAAAGAGATGTCTCACAGTAGGACCGTTCAGAGGTCCGTTACGCCAGATTCTGTCAAAGCCCTCATGATAATCGAGGCGATTGTCATCGCATTCTTCTCGTTTTGGCTTGCTAACGAGTACGTTTACAACGTATACTTCCGAATATACGTGAACAGCGTCTTCATAGAACACTTCAAAACCTACACTATCGCACTGGGACTTGGAATTGGACTAGCGAGTACGGCTGCCGCAGCGACTCTCTACAAGAAGCTTAGAGAAGCCAAATTGAAACTAGAATTCGTCGCCCCCAAGATCAGAGGTTCTCTTGAGCAAATGCTAGCAAGTCTTCCCTCCATGGAACCGCAGGCGGTCATTCTACCCATTAGCAATGCTCCTGTCGTCACAACTCAACCTGCCCAGGCGGCTACGAGAACCGTTAGTCCCATTTCCCCTGCTCCTCCTCCGCCGCTTACGGAAGAGAAGAAGTAATTTCTTTTAGGGTCTCTCGCCTAGTTCCTTGGCGAACTCTGTCAAGAGTTCTCTCTGCCGACGAGATAGATCCCTCGGAATCTCAACATCAATTCTTACAAGTTCATCTCCTCGCCCCCATCCTCCAACTCTTGGGAAGCCCTTGCCTTCTAGGCGAAACACTGTTCCGGGTCTTGTCCCTGGTGGAATCTTTAGTTGTGCCTTACCATCGATTGAGGGCACTTGAAGCTCTCCGCCGAGGGCGGCTTTTGGAAAACTGACTCTGGTTTCGTACAGAATGTTGTCGCCATCTCGTTTGAAGTCGGCGTGAGGCTTCAATCGTATCCGGACGTACAGATCTCCACTTCGTCCTCCCTGCGCAGCATTACCTTCTCCTCTAATGCGGAGGCTCTGACCTTCGTCAGCTCCAGGGGGAACTTTCACCTGAAGCTTGGTCCTTGAACGTGCAACGCCGCTTCCGCTGCAGTTCTTGCATGGCTTGTCGATGATGCTTCCTTCTCCTCTACACTTTGGACAGGTGGTTATCTGGACGAGCTGGGCGAACCCCGCTCGACGGACAGTTTGGACCTGGCCTCGGCCATGACAGTTGCCACAGGTCCTCCTAGAGCTCCCTGGCTGGGCCCCGGTCCCGTTGCATTCCTTACACTCGGCAAGTCGGGGAACTTCTATCTCTCTTGTCGCTCCGTGCGCGACCTCATCGAAGCTAATCTGCAAATCGTAGAGTAGATCCTCGCCTCTGGAGGGAGCGCTTGGGCTTTCGAAGTTCTGGAAGCCTCCGAATCCACCGAGAATCCGTTCTACGAAGCTGCTGAACCCGCCCCCGAATGCGCCGAATCCCATGTCTCGGAAGATCGAGTCGAAGTCCGCGCCCCGGAAAATGTCTTCAGTATTATATTTCTGATAGATTCCCTCGCGCCCGAACTGGTCGTACTGTTTCCGCTTCTCTTCATCGGACAATATCGCATAGGCTTCGGAGATTTCCTTGAACTTCTCAGTGGCCTCAGGCGCTTTGTTCCTGTCCGGGTGATACTGTAGGGCGAGTTTACGGTAAGACCCCTTTATGTCGTCCTTGGACGCGTTTCGAGGAACCCCGAGCACGTCATAATAGTCTGGCCTCTCCATTCTTTCCTATTCATCTCGCTCTACCGGGAGCCTTCGTCCTTTACTTCTCTGAACTCCGCGTCTACGACATTATCATCCTTGGTCGGGTTTGCTCCGGGCCCCGTTGCCTGCTGCTGGGCGGGCTCGCCGGGCTTCTGAGCGACCTTCTGGTAGATTTCGGCCCCAATCTTCTGGAGTATTCGTGAGAGATCGTCGCTAGCCAATTTTATCCGGTCAGCCTCCTTCCCAGATAGAGCCGCTCGCAAGGTGCCTGCTGCCTTGTCGATGGCTTCAACCTGTTCTTTCGTAATCTTGTCTTTCAACTCGTCTTTTGTCTTATCAGCGGTGTAGAGCATACTTTCCGCGGTGTTCCTGAGTTCCACCTCCTCCTTTCGTTTCTTATCTTGATCCGCGAACTGCTCAGCTTCGTGTACCATCTTCTCCTTCTGATCCTTCGAGAGTTTGGTCGAGGCGGCTATCGTGATCTTGTTCTCTTTCGATGTTGCGAGGTCCTTCGCAGACACATTTAGGATACCGTTTGCGTCAATGTCGAAGGTCACCTCAATCTGGGGAATCCCTCTAGGGGCAGGCGGAATACCTGTTAGGTTGAACATGCCAAGAGATATGTTGTCCGTGGCCATGGCGCGCTCCCCCTGGAGGACATGAATAGTGACAGTGGTCTGGGAGTCGGCTGCTGTCGAGAATATCTGGCTGCGTTTTGTCGGGATGGTCGTGTTTCTCTCCATAATCTTTGTAGCGACACCTCCCAGTGTTTCTACGCCAAGTGACAAAGGCGTGACGTCCAGCAGGAGGATGTCCTTGACCTCACCCGCGAGAACCGCGCCTTGAATCGCCGCTCCAACAGCAACGCATTCCATCGGGTCGACTCCACGCTCAGCTTGCTTGCCGATTATGTCCTCAACGAATTTTCGCACGAGTGGCATGCGGGTCTGGCCGCCAATGAGTATGATCCTGTCTACGTCCTTGGGCGTAAGTTTGGCATCGTCGAGAACTCTCTTGATCGGTGTCTCAACTTTTCGGACTATTGGATTAGCGAGCTCTTCTAGCTTTGCCCTCGTCACGGTCGTGTGGAGATGTTTGGGCTGGGATGAGTCTGCTGAGATGAAGGGTAGATCGACATCTGTAGTGAGAAGAGTGGAAAGCTCAATCTTCGCCTTTTCCGCGGCTTCTTTGAGACGGGTCATGGCCATGCGGTCGTTTCGGAGACTTATGCCCGTCTGGCGCTGGAACTCGGTGAGCAAGTACTCGACTATCGCGTTGTCAATATCTGTCCCGCCTGTCTGAGTGTCCCCACTGGTTGATAGGACCTGGAAGACTCCGCCCCCGAAGTCCATAAGAGTGACGTCATGCGTTCCTCCTCCAAAGCTGAACACCATTATCTTCATCTCCTTGTCCGCCTTGTCCAGTCCGTATGCGAGACATGCAGCGGTGGGTTCATTGATTATTCTAGCGACCTCGAAGCCCGCGATTTCTCCAGCGTCCTTAGTTGCTTGTCGCTGGTTATCGTTGAAGTGCGCCGGGACGGTGATTACCGCTTTCTTGGTCGCGCGTCCAAGAAACGTCTCGGCGTCTTGTCTTATCTTCTGAAGTATGAAAGCGGAGAGCTGCTGTGGAGTGTAGTCTTTCCCGGCGATATGGACCTTGTAATCGGTGCCCATCTTTCTCTTGATCTCTATGATGGTCCCGTCGGGGTTTGTTGCTGCTTGCCTCTTTGCAGGTTCGCCGACTATCAACTGGCCCTCTTTGGTGAATGCGATGACCGATGGAAACATCTTTCCAGCAGCGGTCTGTCCCTCCGCGCTTGGGATAACGACGGGGCGTCCGGCTTCCATTATCGCCGCAGCAGAATTCGTCGTTCCTAGGTCTATTCCTATGATCTTCTCTGTTTCTGGCTTACTCATGGTCCCTGATCTCCTCTAGAAGTGACTTCTCTGATTTAGACTCACGCTCAGCGGAATTCTCAGCTACTTTGACTATGCTGGGTCGCAGAACCTTCCCCCGCAATGTGTATCCCTGGCGAATCTCTTCTACGATGGTTCCCTCCTCCTTATCTGACACAACTCGAAGCGCCGCGTCATGGAGGTCAGGGTTGAATTTTGACCCTAGGCTGTGAATCTTCTCCACGCCGTCTTTCGATAGGATGCTCTGTAACCGTTTGTGGACCATTCCGACTCCCTCCACTATCGTAGGGTCCTCTCCACTTTCCTCTGCCTCTCTGAGAGCGAGTTCCAGCTCGTCGTTGACCACTATGAGCTCGGAGAGGAGGCGTTGGTTTCCGAACTGTCTAATGTCAGACATCTCTTTCTCCACTCTCTTTCTGTAGTTTTCGAAATCCGCCTGAAGGTACTGCAGACGCCGCAGATAGTCCTCCGATTTCGACTTTTCCTTCTCTAGCTCTGCACTGAGCTCCTTCAACATGGTTTCAGGGTCTTCGCCATCCAGGGGCTTCTTGGAAGGCGGTTGCGCCTCTACAGTTTCAGTTGCAAGATGTCTCTTTTTCTCGCTCACGAAGATCACTCCCTTCTGCCTTCTCCGAATTCCATTAGGCCAAGCTACAATCGATTTGGAGTCAGGGAAAAATTAAACCTTCTGACACGCCGAGTATCGATACCGTGCAATGACTGCGAGCTAATGCTACCAGCCTTTTTCCGAAACTTTCCCGAAAGGACAGCATGTTTCTCCTAAGAGGCTGGTTTGGTTACGCTCGATTGATAGCGCACATAGAACTTGATAGAATCCATTCGGAGGATCACGTTTGGGTCTATTGAGTCATCTTACCCATCCAAAAGGCAAGATTTGGATCGCTCTTGACAAGGGGACTTTCCAAGAGGGAGAGCCGGTCGCGGGCAAGATCCACGTGGAAGCAGAAGAGTACATTCCGTCCATCGGATTGAAGGTTGAAGCAAGGGTGGTTGAGAGCTGGAACGAGATGGTCTGGGTCACTCTCCCCAACAACCAGAGGATCCAAGAGAACCAGCGTCGGACCAACAATCTCTACCAACGCGATGTACAAGTCGCCGGGGCTACTGATTTCGGAAAAGGCCCAGCCCGAGAATTTCCGTTCAGTGTGGGCATTCCTCCCTGCAGAGCGACACGGGGTGGAGCTTCCGTCCAGAACTTATTGAAGGCGGTCTTGCAGGTCAAGGGAAGACCCGACATGACCAACGAGACTCAAATCGCGTTTGTTCCAGCGGGGGCCTACGGTTCCATGCCGATGAATGTCGGATATGGCCCGGGACCCATGCCCGCAGGTTATGGACCGAACCCCGGTTATCAGCCAAATCCTGGCTATGGGATGCCACCCATGAACCAGGGCTATCAAGGCTACCAAGGCTATGGTCAGCCTGGATACGGTGTTCCACCGCCACAACAGCAAGCGCCATCGGTGAAGGTCCGCTGTAAGTACTGCACGGGACTGATGGACGCGAATGCGCCCAATTGTCCTACTTGCGGCGCCCACCAGTAGTAATCTCGTTCTAGGACGAGGACGAAACTAATAGGACACCGGTCACTATCAGTACAGCGCCTGTTCCTGAGTATATGTTGAACGGGTCATCGAAGATTATCACTGATAGCGCGACGGCGACGATCACCTCTATCGGAAGAATGATCGAGGACACGGTAGACGACACGGTTTCTAATCCTTTCATTAGGAAATAGTAAGCTCCTACCGTTGCAACCACCGCTAGGAACGCGGTGTAGAAGGCCGCTTCCCAGCCTAGGTTGACGGATGCACCCTGGTCCAACGGAATGGCTAGGACAAGAAGAATACTTGTGATGAGAATCATACCCCCAGTGACCGCTCGTCCTCCCTTCTGGACAACGATGTCCTTGGAATAGATGAAAACCAAAGCTATGGTGACAGCTGTTCCAAGTATCAGCACGTCGCCCAGAAACTGGGCCTGACCCAAGCTCATGACCTGACCCCGGGTAACTACCATGCTCGCTCCAAGAAACCCTGACAATACTCCGAGACCTTTCTTCGCTCCTATCATTTCACTTCCACGAGCCCAAGATAGAATCGGAATCATCAAGGCCGCTGTGCCTATGATCAGGGCTGCATCCGAGGAGGTTGTGAACCTCTGTCCCTGAAACTGCAGCACGTATCCTAGGGCATTGACGAATCCCACAACCCAGATGGGTCTTGTCCGGAGAAGAGTCCAGTCAACCCATCCGTTTCGACGAAGAAACAAGAGAACCAGAACAGAGGCTAGTGAAAATCGAAAAGCCACGAATAGGTCTGCGGGAAGGAGATTCAGTCCGAGCTTGATTATCGGCACGCTTGTACCGAATAGTATCCCGGAGAGAACTGTTGCCAAGATTCCAGTTCTGGGAGCCGATTTTTCTCGCCTTTGGATGAGCAGTCTTGAGCGCTGGCTTTAGAGTATAACTCCGGCTTGAGAAAGCCAAGCGCGTGGAGAATCAGCTAGGCTTATCTTCTGGTAGAACCCTAATTCCAGCACGACATGAGCGCTACAAGTCTCTTGGAGAGGGAAGAAATCGAGTGCGCTTACTGCAAGGATTCCAAGCCGGCTTCAGAGACGACCTGGTTCATGGCTGAACCAGGCGAGAAATCAGTACGGTTGTGCGATTTCTGCTACGAGGAAGCAAGGAAACAACTCCGCCTCCTCCGGATCGTCCGAAACCGAGGAGACTACCCCCTAGAAGCAGCATCGTAACTGAAGTAACGACCTCTTCGAAACAGCAAACTCGCGCGCTTGCATCAGCGTAGCTTCTGACTGAGGGCCTTCGTCCCATCACTCGCAAAGGGTTATTGCCCTTCACATCCTCAACCTTTGACCACTTAACGTTGCCATCGAACGATAGAGTCGTTATCCTCGGCTGCGGGATGGGAGGTCTGGCAACGTCAAGCCTCTTGGCCGAGCGTGCACCATCCGCATCGATCACGATCGTCGAACAAAAAAAGATTTTCGAGTTCCCGCCATCCTTCCCTTTGCTTGCAATGGGTCGCCGCGAACCTGGAAAAGTCCGACGCGCCCTCTCGATTCCGAAGAAACGGAGGATCCGACTGATCAATGATCGGGTCCGTTCAATTGTGACGTCTTCTAAGTTGGTCAAGACTGAATCTGAAGAGTTGCACTATGATCATCTAGTCATTTCGATGGGCGTCGACTACTCGCTTGGCGACGTTCCGGGACTGGAGAGGTACGCTCACCAGTTTTATGATTTCGACTCGGCGATGAAATTGCGTGATGCGCTAGAAGGTCTTGAAAGTGGAAGGTTGGTAATCGGAATATCTCGATTGCCTATCAAGTGTCCTGTCGCACCTTATGGTCTGGCGCTCCTCTTGCAGGATCACTTTGCCAGGGCGAAGAAAAAAATTACAATGGAGTTTTTCACTCCGGAGCCTCATCCAGCTCCAGCTGCAGGTCCTGTAATTGGTAAACAAGTAGAGAGGCTCTTGGCAGCCAAGGGAATAGCGTTTCGCCCCAAGGTCAAGCTTTCAAAAGTAGAAAAGGAAAAGATAGTGTTTGAGGAGAAGACAGAGCTCCCATACGATCTACTAATCATTGTTCCGCCTCACAAGTGTCCAAGCGCCGTCGTTGAGGCTGGGTTAACCGATTCGTCCGGTTGGGTTCCAGTCAGTCCGCAGACCTTGGCCACCAGGTTTGAAAACGTCTACGCTATTGGAGATGTCACTGCAATCGAGACGCCTCATGCGCACGTTCCCTTTCTGCCGAAGTCAGGGTCGTTCGCCCTCGGCCAGGCTGAAGTTGTATCAAACAATATTGCAATGTCTATCACGGGAAAAGGGGAACGAAAGATTTGGGATGGGACCGGGTCTTGTTTTCTCGAAGTTAACAGGGGAGAAAGCGCCATGCTTAGGGGTGAGTTTCTCTCAAATCCTCCGCGGCTGGAGTTTCACCCGCCTCGCAAGAAATGGCAGGTGGAGAAGACTAAGCTGGAGGAATATTGGATGAAGTATCGATTCTAAGAAGCGACGCACCGTGGAAGGATTGAGCTGAATCACCTTCTGACCTCGAATCCGGGGCCCCTTTGGGCTTGGGGGAGCTAGGCTTCGGCTTCGATTTCTCCGCGGTGGACCTCGTGCCCACATGAGCCCAAGAAGACGTCCAGCCCGTCCGGTACGGCATCGCTTCGGAATGGGCTCACATGCACAAACACTCCTTCCCGATGATCGATAGGACACTCTGCTTTGATCAGATTCTTCGCCTTGGTTCTAGGCCTCTGCCTGGAAACTGGGTCCAATCTCGCGGACAGCCTTTCAATCTTAAGTCCCAGGAGCCCGGCGTATAGCCCGCCGACGCAAAATAAGCCGCTTCCCGCTAGCAATCCTACAACGCCGGCCAGACCTAGTGCGTCGCTGGATGTCATTGCAAAATATAGAGCGACGACAGGTGCGATGACGGCTATGCCGATGATGGTCTTGCCCATAATGGAGAGAAAGCCCATGTTCTTTCGACCTTATGGAATTCACTTCTTTTGAAAGGACTTGGCTTTACTGTTTCTTTTTGGACTCTCTCTCGCCTACAACGCTCTCGACATGTTCGATGATCGTCTTGAGAGGGGTCCCCGGCCCAAAATTGCCGGTAATTCCCTGCTTCTCCAACAACGGCTTGTCCTCGTCTGGGATGATACCGCCACCCACTAACAGAATATCGCCTCCACCTTTCTCCCGGATGAGCTTTGCAACCTTTGGGAAGGCAGTCATGTGAGCACCGTTTAGGAGACTCATCGCAACAACATCCACATCCTCATCAATAGCCATCTGGGCAACCTGTTCGGGAGTCGCTAGAAAGCCAGTGTAGATTACCTCCATGCCCGCGTCCCGGAAAGCCCGAGTCAAGATCAGCGCACCTCTATCATGCCCGTCTAGTCCAGGCTTCGCAACAAGAATACGAATCCTCTTGGCCGGTTTCGATACTGATTTTTTCTGCGAGGGCATCGGATCGTTCCGATCATCCGAAGAACCCGTTCGCTAATAAGGACTATCGGATCCATTCAGTTGTAGAGTTCGTCATAGCGCTTGTATTTCCAGTAAGCCATGGAAGCAAGCCATGATACCACGAATATGCCGATTATTCCGAAACCCATCGTCTCGAAATCGAGGGTTCCAAGCCACTTCCAGAATGGACCGGTCAGCTTCAGCTCGTTAGAGAGGACTTGGAGAAGTTCGACTCCGCCGATTGCAAAAGCAACCACGACGGATATTATCGTCACAGTAAGATTGTAGTATATTTTTCGAATGGGCCTCAGAAACGCCCAGCCATACGCGGTGAGCATCGTAATCCCATCAGTCATGTCGACCAGGACCATTCCACAAGTGAACATCAAGGGGAGAACGAGGATCATCCAGAGAGGAACAGCCGCTGATACTCCGACTCCCACAGTGATGGCTATCAGGGCGATCTCGCTGGCGGTGTCGAAGCCAAGTCCGAACAGGACTCCAATAGGATAGATCTGCCAGGGCTCACGGACGAGCTTGAAGAGTCCTTTGAAGTAGCGGTTTAGGAATCCCCTGTTTTCCAGGAGAATATCCAGTTCCGACTCGTTCATCTTTCCCTGTTTGAGGGTCGTGAACACTCGATAGATTCCCAGGACGATGATGACATTGATGAGTCCGATGAGGAACAGGAAGACTCCGGAGACAGTTGTTCCTATTATCGCGCCGCTGCTTCGAAGGGCGGGAATCTGGTCCTTTACTGCGTTGGTGGCGAGAATGAGTGAGACGACAAGGCCGACGACGACCGTCGAGTGGCCTAGGGAGAACCACATACCAACGGTAAGGGGGCGCTTGCCTTCTTGGAGGAGTTTCCTTGTAGTATTGTCGATCGCTACAATGTGATCGGCGTCAACTCCATGACGCAGTCCGAAGGTGAATGCAAGGACTCCCAACCCCGCGAGGAGGGCGGACAATTGTCCTATGATGATGGAAGCCGCGAGGCCAGCGAGAGTCGCGATGCCCAGCGCTGAGTATATGATTGAGATTCTGAGTTTCTCTGCTGTTGAGAGTCCGAGCTTTGAGTGATCTAATTGGATTTCAGTCAATTCGGAAGACGCCCTCTCCAAGAGCTCTTACGGCTCCCGGCGCACATTGACAGGTTGTCTCGACCAGACCCCTCTATGTGGTAATATAAAGTCTCAAGTTGGTAATACTTTTAGCCGACTCGGCCACGCTGAGTAATACTATGAGGCGAGTCATGAATTGGTGTTGAGTGATGTGGGAGTTACCAGAATAAGCATGTCTCTGCCACCTGAGCTTCTTGGAGCCTTCGACAGGGCTTCCGAGCACAGCGGCTACAGAGACAGGTCCAAGGCTCTGCAAGCGGCGATGCGATCCTTCATCTCGGATTTTGAGACAGGCGTCAGAGGAGGCCATGTTGTCGGGTCCATCGTCATGGTCTACAACCATGAGACTCACGGCGCCGATGAGGGTATCACAGAAACATCTCACCACCATAGACAATCCATTCTCTCATCACTGCACGCCCACATCGACGCTGCGCACTGCCTTTGCGCTCTGCTAGTCCGCGGCAGGGCCCAAGATATCACGAGATTGGAGGGTGAGCTGAAGCGACAGAAGGGAATCATGCAAGTCAAATCCTCTTATCTGAAAACAGAATCGGTCTAAGGAATTACCGTAGAAACAAGAACGTTCAGCTCGGGAGTTGTTCTACTTCCTTGTCACCCGCTAGAGAATAATCTAAACGGATCTTCTGGTCGCGGACGTTAGGTATGCTCTCCCACCATCATTGTGGAATCGCGTGGCGAATAATGCATCCCTGATGTAGTTGATCTTGAAGAGCTGCGAGAACGTTACCTCGATCTCCCCTCTCGTAACTCTTCGTGGTCCACCCCAGCCAGTGGGCTCTTTCTCGCTGAAACATAGCATGAAGTACTTTCCATTAGTAACTAGAACTCTAGAGATCTCGTGAGTGTAAACTGGCCGGTCGTTATCGGGAAATGTGTGGAAGAGTCCCGAATCGATAATATTGTCGAAGAGACCGTCCTTGAAGTCCAGTGAAAGAACGTTTCCAGCTCGGAAATCAATTTTCAACCTTTTCTCAGCGGTCTTCGCGCTTGCCACGGCAACCGCTCGGCTTGACAGATCGACTCCGGTAACAGAGAACCCGTTCTCCGCGAGATAGAGCGCGTTCTCACCTGTTCCGCACCCGACATCGAGAACTCTGCCCTTACTCAGTTCTCCGGCCCGCACGAGCTCTACGAAGGCTGGTTGCGGCCGGCCTACGTCCCATGGTGGTACGGTCTTGTAGGCGTCCTCCCAAGAGCTCAAGGATAGACAAATTCGTTCACCGACGCCAGATTCAAGAACATTATGGAATTGGATTCCTGGCGGATCGCCTCTGGTGGTTTCCCGATTGCAAGAAGACTCTTTAGACGAGCATGTATAGCATTCGTGAGCCCGATTGGAACAGCTTCAGAAAGAAAGCCTCCTCTCACCGACCGTCTCGAGATGGTTGCTTGAAGAAAACGAACCCTCCAGTCAATACTTCACGCTTACTGAGCTGATGGGACAGGACAAACAGGATACTTCTGTTCGAAAGGCTAGAGAGGGGATTGGACGAGAAGGGTGGGCCGCCAAGATTTTCGCGAAACAGAAAGATCACACGTACTGGGAGAACAAAGAGTCATGTTATGTTCCAAAGTTCAGCTCCACAGGATGGCAGCTAGCGGTCCTCGCGGACCTCGGAGTAACATCAGATGATCCAAGATTCGCGAACGCTGTCGAGCATTTTTTCGAGCTTCACAATGTTGAGAGCGGTGGATTCTCTCTACGCTCCAAGGGTGAGGAACAGTTCCATCCCCATGTTTGCAACACCGGCAACATGGTCAGGGCCCTCGCAAAAGCGGGATATTCGAAGGATGATAGAGTTCGGAAGGCAATGGGCTGGCTTCTCTCCAAGCAACTATCCGACTCCGCCTGGAACTGTGCCCCATCAGGCAAGCACGGGTCTTTCCTCGCAACCGTAGAGCCAATGTGGGCGCTCTCCGAGATGATCAAACATGAGCTGAGAGAAGAGTGGAAAGAGTCTGCTGCCAAATCCTCCGAGTTCGTTCTCAAACACAAAATTTACAAATCCGATCGGGACGATTCAGTCGTCCTGTTCGACTTTCTGAAAATACACTATCCAACACACTACTGTTACGATTTCCTTCATGGGTTACGGGTACTAGCAGAGCTAGGGGTCCCGAGAGATGATAGAATGGATGATGCGCTCCGAATGTTGCGCGCCAAGCAACTGGTAGATGGACGATGGCCACTGGAAGCGGTGTATCGAGGCTGGCGACACTCCCACCCAATGCACGGAACAGAAACGGTGTCAAGACCGGAGGAGAGAGAGCTCGTAACGGAAGGATGGGGAATGGACCGAACCTTGCAACTGGAAGAGGCAGGTAAACCCAGCAAATGGGTAACTCTCCAGGCGTTGCTAATCCTGAAACGATTGCGATTGCTCAATCCCCCGTCCTGATTCTCAAATTCGGACTTCACTTCAGCCAATCACCTTCTGAATCGGGTTCAATCGTTATATCGAGAGGCCCAATCATCGAAAAAAACCGTCCTAGTAGGGTAGAAGACCTTGTTTGAGATAAAGGCAGCCACGAAAGTGTTCTCGGCCAAACAAGGCCCCGCGATAAGCTCCGTCAGCTTCGACGTTAGGAACGGAGAGATTGTCGGGTTTGTCGGGCTCAACGGAGCGGGAAAGACAACAACGATTAGAATTGCAGTGGGTGTTTCTCTTCCAACATCTGGGACCGTCGTGATTGACGGTCGTGATATCACGCGGGAGAAGCCTGAGGCTTCCAAGAGCATCGGCTGGGTCCCGGAGATTCCGAACTTCGAGCCCAACGCGAAAGCTTGGAAATTGATGCGATACCTAGCAGGCTTCTATGGAATAGACAGAAAAGAGGCGACAAAGGAATCGAAGGATCTCCTCGCTTCCGTTGGACTCTCAGGCTTCGAGAACCGCAAGTTCCGAACGTATTCCCAGGGAATGAAGAAGAGATTCTCCCTGGCAGTCTCGATGCTGTCGAACCCGCAGAACTTCCTATTCGACGAGGTTCTCAACGGTCTCGACCCCGAGGGAATACAATTCTTTCGACAACTGATGATGGGACAGAAGAAGGTCAACAAAGCAATCCTGTTATCCTCCCACATACTCACCGAGGTCGAGAACCTGGCCGACAGAGTCGTCTTCATCCACAAGGGAAAGGTTGTCAAGACAGCGACCCGCGACGAGTTAGCCTCGTACGCCGCGAAGGGCACAACACTCCGAATACAATTCCAAAACATTACAGACGATGCCGTGTCCTACCTCAAGACACTAGGAACGGTACTGATAGAGGGCAACGCAATCGTTCTCTCAGACTTCCAGGGAGACTCGTCCCAGGTCAACACTGAACTGGTCAAGAGGGGCTTGCAGGTGCGCGAGATCAAGCATGAAAGGACAGGGCTGGAGGAGTACTTCTTCGAGATCATCCGGAGGACAGACACAGCAAAATGATGATACGCCCGTTCCTCTACGACTTTAAGCGGACGATAACTAGCACATCAGTACTGATCCTCATTGGAATCATTCTTCTCATAAGCCTCGCCATAATTCCGTTTACTACTCCCATTGTATCATCGTTTCGCGGTTCCGGTTCCGACATCCTCTATTATCGCGACCCCGGTGCTTATCATTTCATAGTGTTCTCGTCCGACCAGTACGGACAGCCACTCCAAGGAACCAAGATATCCATGAGCCTTTCCGGGGTGAAGACCTACGCTAACGCAACTACGACAAACTCGGAAGGTTACGCATTCATCACCCTTAGCGCGCCAAACGGAACCTATACCCTCGCTGTGAACGAAACAAATGGAGCTAACATGGCCTCCTTCGGATGGTACATGTTCGCCTCTCCAATTGGGGAACCACAGTTCTCAATCGGATCTCCTATTTCAACGGTGCAGGACAGGGCGAACGCGTCAAAGAGGGACGTTCAGACTTTTTACGCAGCACTATACGGTGCCAAACCATCAGGCTACAGCATCCGTTACAAAGTGGCAGCAACGAGTCCACCTCCGCCCTACAAGGATAGCACTCCTTACACCAAGGACCAAATGGATTTTCTTGGAAACCTAACTAACTATCGTCAGGTCTTCGACCCAGCGATCGCTGACGGCCTACCGGGAACCACAAGCGTATGGTTCGAACTGTTTGCTCCAAACGGAACGGCCGTCTCGGGGACAGAGATACCTGTCTTTGAGCTGAGACAACAACAATTCCGTCCTGAAGCGACTAATATTGCATCTTCTTTCTTCTCCACCATCTTGAGCTTCTTCATGCCTCTAGCAGCGATCCTTGGGGCTTACTCTTCCTATGGCAAGGACCGTCTGACTGGCGTGCTGGAATCTATCCTTGCTAGGCCCATCAGCAGGCGTGGACTCGCAATCTCAAGGTTTCTCTCGACCCTCACAGCCCTTGCGGTCGCCGCCATCGTCTCTGTTGGGCTAGTAGACCTCGTGCTGAACGAAGTTGTTGGATCCGTTCTCCCCCAAGACTATGCTCTAGCTATAATCTCTGGACTCGTAGTAGAGATAGCCGCTTTCACAGGCCTAGTCTTCCTACTATCCCACCTCGTCAAGTCGACAGGGGTCCTGCTAGGAATTAGCATCGTGCTCTTTGTCGTATTGGACTTTTTCTGGGGTCTGATAATCTTCTTGCTGACACTTCTCCTCGGAGGGACTTCAGGATCGGCTGTGGCATTGGAGGCGACTCTTGTCTCCTACTATGCTAATCCAGCACAATTTCTGCAGCTTATCAACGTGTACGTCTTCCAGTCGTCCTCCGGAACCACGCTCCAATCGTCAAACTACGGAGTGACACTCCCGGCTATCGTTCTGGACGGGTTTTTGTGGGCCATCCTCCCCTTCCTCGCGTTCATGTACCTAGCTGTCAAGCGAGACTAGACAAGTCCGTTCGATTAGCGTCTGCGAGTATTCCTTGAGACCTTATCTAGAAAACAGCTCTGATCAACCCTCCGTCCATCGCGAGCATTGTTCCATTCATGTAACTCGCTTTCTCGCTAGCCAAGAAAGCAACGAGATACCCGACTTCTTCGGCCAGACCATACCTTCCTGATGGTACATCCTGGAGCATCTGTTTCATGGCTTCGTCAATGCTCGTTCCCGTTCTCGATGAGACGTCATGGGCAACTTGTCTCTGCCTATCTGTGAGTATGTGTCCCTGCATGATCCCGTTCGAGGTAATCCCCCTCGAACCATACTCGAGTGCAAGAGACTTCGACAATCCTGCAAGACTCAGCCTGACCGTGTTGGACAAGACTAGATTCGGGACCGGCTGTCGCAGCGTGGAAGAAGTGATGTAGATCAAACGGCCCCATTTGCCCTGAACCATCCCTGGAACGACCCGTTTCGTGAGCCAGACGGCACTCATCAAGAGCAGTTTCACGCCTTGCTCCCAGTCAGCATCATTAAGATCAGCAAACGTCCCGGGTTTCGGTGGGCCGGTATTGTATGCGAGAATATCTATGGTCCCGAACTTGCTTGTTGCCTCATCCACGAGAATGTCAACGTCCTTCTTGATGGCCAGATCGGCCTTGACCGAAAACACGTTCTTGTTTCCAGTTTCCTTCGCGATCGTGTCCCGGGCCTTCGAGATCGAGTCTTGATTCCTTGAAGAGACTATTACCTTGCAGCCTTCTGTGGCGAGAACTTTGGCCACGCCAAGTCCTATTCCCTTGCTAGAAGCCGGGACCAGAGCTACCTTGTCCTTGAGTCCAAGTTCCAAGATAATCCGGCCTTCCGACCTAAGGAGATTAAAGTTCGTACGAGTTGCGAGACTCTAATGGACACCAACGCCTACTTGGAACGCATCGGGTACCATGGGCGAATTCAACCCAACCGTGAGGTTCTGCGCAGACTACACCGGAAGCATTTGCTCTCGATCCCTTTTGAGAATCTCGACATTCACCTCGGCAGGCCAATAATCCTGAGCGAGAAAGCGTTCTATGACAAGATCATCAAGCATCACCGCGGAGGATTCTGCTACGAGCTGAACGGTTCGTTTGCTAGTTTACTAAGCGAATTGGGTTACAAAGTGTCGATGCTTTCAGCGCGAGTCGCCCAGAAGGGTGGAGGATTCAGTCCAAACTTCGATCACATGACCCTGCTCGTGCAACTCGAACATCCATGGCTCGTCGACGTGGGATTCGGCGACTCTTTCACAGAACCTAAACGACTCGACATGCCAGGACCACAAGCTGACCGTGAGAAACAGTACCGTTTCACTCGGAGAGATGGCTGGACCCTGCTGTCTCGGAGGCCGAAAGGAAATGGTGTGTGGGAGGCTCAATACATGTTTAGCCTGCAGCCGCGAAAGCTAGAGGAGTTTATTCCGAGATGCCGCTGGCAACAAACCTCTCCAAGGTCGCATTTCAGAAAAGGCCGCGTATGTACTCGCCTCACTTCCAACGGAAGACTGACTCTTACTGACACGAAGTTTATTGTGACCCGAGGCGGTAGGAAGGTTGAGCGTCCGGTCAAGGACCCAGAAGAATTCGCCGCGCTGCTACGACGGCATTTTGGCATCGATCTGAATGATGTGATTCAGTTCACTGCGAGGTACTTGTTCTCGAGATAGCCGACGAGTCCTGATGGATCGTATCCTTTGCCGAAGACCCGGTTAAGCAGCTCCTTCGGCGAATATGTTGACCCCGGTTTGTGAATGTTTTCCGCTAGCCAGCTCTTTAGAGGAGCTATGCTCTTGTCTCCTTTGATCGGGAGCAATCCCTTCTTTGTTAGAGCGCTCCACAGCATTCCAGCGATGATGTTTCCGAGAGAATACCCAGGGAAGGTGGCGAACTGTCCCCAGCTCCAGTGTATATCCTGGAGAACTCCATCCGCGTCCTTCTCAGGTCTTTTGCCGAGATAGTCCTCGATCATATCATCCCAAACAGAAGGGAGCTCTGAGACTTTGATCTTTCCCTGCAGGAGTTTCTTCTCAAGCTCATACCTCATAGCGATGTGGAAGTTGTAGGTCAGCTCGTCCGCTTCTACCCTGATCAGACTTGGTTTTACAGTGTTGAAGTACGAGTAGAGTTGCTTCTGGTCATAACGGGTAACAAAGCTCAGGTTAGCCTTCAGAAGGGGGTAGAGCAGCGGGACGAACTCTTTGCTCCTTCCAACGATATTCTCCCAGAATCGTGATTGAGACTCATGAACCCCCGCAGATACGCCTGAGGCTGTCGGTGTGAACTGTAGTTCATGGTCTACTTGAAGCTCATAGAGGGCGTGGCCGCACTCGTGCATTAGTCCGAACATTGAGGCCTTGAAATCCTTAGGCTCATACCTCGTCGTTATTCTCACATCATCGCTCCCGATCCTGACCGCAAAGGGATGAGTAGAAACATCCTGCCGGAACCTCTTCTCAGGCATGCCTAGCAGCCGAAGGATCCTCTCATTCACCTGCTTCAACGAATTAACATCATAATCTGCATCCTCCAAAGCATGTTTCTCTGGAAAGACGCCTTGGGAGAGAGTCTTGGAGAGGATCTTCTTGAGCTGGGGGATAAGTTCGGAAAAGATCTTGTCAAGGTCAGTGGTTGTCAGTCCTTCCTCGGAGAGGTCCATGAGGGCGTTGTAGGGGTTTCCTGACGGGTCGAGATGGTCCGCTTCCTCCTTTTTCAGCTCGGTTATTTTCTCAAGATGGGGCTTGAATATGTTGAAATCGGACTTTTTTCTCGCCTCTCGCCAGGGTATGTTCGCATCTATCGTGGCCTTTTGTAATTCTTCAACTAGTTTCGGCGGGACTTTTTGGTAATAGTTGAGCTCCCTTTTAACAACCCGGACAACGCCCTTTTCTGCATCGTTGAGCGCCTTCAGTTTCTCAGCTTTTTCAACAGGACCCGTTAGGTCGATGGTCATTTTCTGCCGGAGAAGCTCGATCTCTGATTGCGCTTGGCCTCTGGCGCTGGCGCCGGCCTCTGGCATGTTGATTTCCAGATCCCAGCCCAATAGGGACGAGGCATGGCTCATCGCCGCGACTGATTTGTATCTGGCAAGAATATCTAGGACAATGGGATTATTGAACGGGCTCAAGGAAGCGACCAGGCCCCTCGCCTTCTAACTGCCTAAAAACCTTGAAGGATTATGACTTGGACCGAGCCGGTGAGCCGCTCCTCGGAGATTTCTACGAGTAAGAAACCCGAGGGATGAGGGCATTTTCTCTAGCAAGAGCTAAAACTGATCAGAAACTACTGTCAGAGCCGTGGCGAAGAGTGTGGCTGATTTCGTCCGCGTTGCCTCTACCAGCGAGGTTCCTGAAGGCAAGATGAGAAAGGTCATCGTTGGTAGTCAACAGGTTCTAGTTGCCAACGTGAAGGGCAAGTACTACGCTATTGGAAATGTCTGCACCCACCTTGGCGGACCCTTGGACAAGGGTATTCTTGAAGGTCATGAGGTAGAGTGTCCTTTGCACAGGTCCCATTTTGATGTCACCAATGGTCAGGTGAAGAGAGGTCCCGCCACGAGGCCAGAGCCTGTCTATGATGTTAAGGTTGAAAGTGGAAGTATTCTAGTGCGACCGAAACAGTAACTCATGCAATCTTCCCAATTCGGTTAGGCTACGCCTGTTTTGCACCGCAACTGGTGCAGAAAACCGCGACACTAGGAAGCTTGGCGCCGCACTTGAAACAGAATTTTGACTCGACCTGAGTTTGCTGTTGGGACATTGCTGGTTGCTGTGGCACTAGAACGGCCGAAGAGGTCTGTGGGGCAGGCTGTCCCCAGCCCGGGGACGGTGGCCGATCTTGGATGGAGAAGTACGCGACGACTTGGAAGATCAGGGCAACTAGGAGGATCAGGAAGCCTACGAATACGATCGTGAGGGCCGCGCCAATGAGGTAAAGTAAACCGGTGGTTGCGAACGCGCTCACGTTCAGTCGCTGTGATATCTTCTCGTATGAACGTTTGAGAAAGATGGCAGATATGATCGTGAAAACCCAGAACGCTCCGAGTATACCGAAGAATAGTAGAAATCTGGGGAAGCCGAAACCAAACGTAAACAGTCCTGCGATGGACCCTGTAACGATAAACGCGACAAAAACAACCGCTCCAATTATTGCTGTTATGGCGGCGAGGAGGGCGTCGTCGAAGATACTCTTGTCCTGAACAGTCTCGGATATTTCCTTTGTCGCCAGTAGAACTAGTACCCAGCCAACAAGGCTGAGGAAGGGGAAGAAGACGAGAATCCCGCCCACTCCACCAAGGGTCTTGGCTGATGACAAGGAGCCCATGGCGGGAGCCTCTATTGTCTCGAATTTAAGGCTGGAATTATCTGGGTCGTCATTGGTGCGACTACTCTTCTTTCCAGTTCATCAACATACTGCCAAGTACGATGAAGAATGCCGCTAAGCCTAGGGCGATGATGGTGTTTGTCAATGCTTGGGCCGGTTCCGCGTAGATCAGCGCGTCTCGCAGCCCATCGTTCACGTATGTCAACGGCATGAAGTTGGCTATGATTTTCATGATGTCAGGCAGTGTCTCGCGTGGCCAAAAGGTTCCGGCCAAAAACATCATCGGGAAGGTTATCGCATTGGCCGCTGCATCCGCGCTCTCTGCTTCTTTTACAAAGTTTGCGAGCACCATGCCGATGCCTGGGAAGAGGAGTGCGGCGGCAACTACTAATCCCACCGTGTAGATGTCGATGGTCGCTGTGACCCCGAATATGGCATAGCCGAAGAAGAGGATTACAACGAGTGAGATAGTGGCTAGAATCATCTGGTAGCCAATCATTCCTAGAATCCATTCGATCTTGCTAAGGGGTGTCGTGGCGAGTTTCTTGATAATCTTCAGTTCGCGGTAGCGTCCGTTAGTATTCACAGCGCCAAAAACGCCTGTGGTGAGGAGGGTCATGCCGATTACTCCGGGGATGAAGAAGTCGATGTAGCGGATGTTCCGGGTTACAATGCCAACTTGTTGAAGACTTAGGTGGTCGGGGGCACCGGCAATGGCAGCGGCATAAGAGGTGGTGACCGAGTGCACTATTCCTGCGAGCGATGCGGAGGCTTGGTCGCTCTGATCCATATAGAGCTGAATCGTAGCGTTCTTTCCGTTCATCAATGTAGCGTTGAAACCTAACGGGATGACCAGCAGTCTCTGGCCTCGATTATGGAGCTGGGCGTCGCTTTTCACGTATGCTAGCGGGTTCGGTTGTTCTGCGGCGACCGTGTGGAGGTTGAAGGCGCCGGTCTGGTTCAGCACGTTGACGTATCCCTGGGATAGAGGAGTCGGCACGTTCCCAGTCAAGTCCTGGTTTTGGAGGTAGAGATCGAACTTGGTGCTTCCGTTGCCGAAGATTGCTCCGAAGAGGACGATGAGGAGTAGTGGGAAGGCGATTGTCCAGAATATGTTGCTCTTGCTGCGGTACCAGCTCTTGAAGTGTCCACTGATGATAGTGTAGATTCGGCTCCTCATGGTTAGTTTCCCTCCTCCGAGACTCTACGCCCGGTCAAGTTGAGAAAGACGTCGTCTAGAGTGGGACGTCTAACCTCGATCTCTTTGTCGTGCAATGGGGTTGCTCCCAAGCTCATGAGGATGTTTGTGAGTTCTCCGTTGTTTAGGGGAACGGCGATATCTCCGGCGTTTCTAAGCTCGGCTTTAGGTAGGCCCGGCGGTAGTTGTTTGAGTCCCTCCTCGCCGGCTTCTCTGATGATTAGTGTTTTCTTTCCACCGTGAGCATCTATCAGCTGGTCCGGTGTCCCGGACGCGATTATCTGTCCGTGGTCGATTATCGAGACGATATCGGCGAGGTATTCTGCCTCGTCCATGTAATGTGTTGTGAGGAAGACTGTCTTTCCCTGGCTCTTCAGCCGCTCGACGACCCCCCAGACATCCCTGCGAGCTCTAGGATCAAGGCCTGTAGTGGGCTCGTCAAGAAACACGACATCAGGGTCGTTTACAAGGGAAACCGCAAGGCCGACCCTCTGCTTGAGACCACCTGATAGCTTCTTGAACTGCTCGTCCCGTTTGTCCTTGAGATCGACTAGCTCGATGAGCTTGTCCGCGTCGAGCTGGTGTTTGAACATTGCTCCAAAGTAGTTGATGTTCTCACGGACGGTAAGACGATCGATGGCATTGAAATCTTGGGGCAGGACGCCGATACGTTTTCGGATCTCTGCCTGGTCCGAGCGTTTGCTGACATCGTAGCCAAGGACTTTCGCTTGACCCCCCGTTGGGTTTCGGAGACATTCTAGAATCTCTACCGTGGTGGTTTTTCCCGCGCCGTTTGGGCCTAGGAAGGCGAAAACCTCGCCTTTTGTAAGGCTGAACGATATGCTGTTGACGGCTACGTTCTCGCCGTATTTCTTGGAGAGGTTCTCTACCTGGACAATCTTGTCAGACTGCCCTGGGAAAGGTGCCGGTTGGCCGATGCTCATTGAAGAGCATCTCCTACCGAGCGATTCTCAAGAGACTTGTAATAATTATGGTTGCCGCGATTGCTTCCGGCTTCGATCGAGTGTGAGTTTCCATCAGATTTCACCACGATCACTGTACTGAGACCGTTGTTGCTTTTAATGGTCGGGCACGTCTCGTAGTCACATAATGTGATTACATCTCGCTGACTCGCGAGATCCGTTTCAACTGGATGCATACCGTTCATCTCGAATTTCCTTTCCATTGTGGAAGAAACTAGGAGAGACGGGTTAGTTTTGCGCTGACATCCCAAAGTCTCTGCGCGATCTCCTCATTATAGGATTCGTCTGACGATTTCTTCACTTTCAACTTCTCAAGATATTCTCCACTGAGACTCTTTGCATCGGGTGAGGAAGCGAGATACACGATTGTCTCCGCGCCTTTCTCGGGACTTGTCATGAACAATTTCGGCAGGGCCATAATGAAGCCTACTGGACCTAGAGGTCTACTCCAGATGTTGGTCGCGACTGTTCCCGGGTGTACTGCGTTGACTGTTACTCCTGTTCCTTGGAGTTTCTTGGCGAGTTCGTGAGTGAAGAGGACGAGGGCTAGTTTGGATTGTCCATATGCTTTCCATCCGCCATACTCTTTTTCCAGGTTGAGATCGTCGAAGTTGATGTGCCCATTGTAGTGTCCCACGGATGATACGTTGATGATTCGGCTTGGAGCGTTGGCCTTCAATAGGTCAAGTTGGAGGTTTGTTAGAAGGAAGGGTGCAAGATAGTTTGTGGCGAAAGTATTCTCGTAACCGTCAGTGGTGACGCGTCTTCTTTGGTTGAAGAGTCCAGCGTTGTTAATCAGGACGTGAAGTTTGGAATATTTTTTCCGGAACTCTGCTACAAGCTGCCGTACCGATTCAAGGGACGATAGGTCGGCGAGTAAGAGATCTATTGAATTGTTCCCGGATTTTGTGACTATTTCGGATCTTGCGGCTTCGCCTCTCTCCTTGTTACGTGCGACCATGACGACTGTACCACCTTTTTCGGCAAGGGCTATGCTTGCTGATTTTCCAATCCCGGAATTGGCTCCCGTAACCATCACGATTTTGTCCTTCATCGTCATCTTGTCGGAGACGTTTTCATTATGCATTATCGGTCGCTAAACTGACTGGTGAGTCATTATTTAAACGCGTCGGTCATTTTTAAATACAACGCACGCGCACATGTTCACAGTAGAAAAATGCCGCGGGTCGTCCCGGAATACAAGAAAGAAGCCAGAACACGAATCCTTACAGCTGCAAACCAAGTCTTTGGCGAAAAGGGTTACCGCCAGGCAACCATGGACGACGTGGCCAAGAAACTAGGTGTTAGCAAGGGAGCACTTTACCTCTATTTTGCGAGCAAGGAGGAGTTGTTCGAGGCGATCGCCCGAGCAGAGCCCTTGGCTTTCAAAGAGATCCTATACTCCACGTTCAGCGAGAAAAAGAACCCCCTAGAGAGCGCTGGCGAGTTCTTCGACAAGATGCTGAAGCGCTACGGCTCGAACTCGGGACTGAGCTTCGAAATATTCTCGGAGGCCTCGCACAACCCCGGCCTTCGAAGAGTGCTCAAGAAGACTCAGGACGAGTACGCGGCGACCCTGATGAATTATCTGGAGGAGGGACGAAAGAGAGGCTTCATCGCTAGAGACTTGGATTTGCGCTTCATAACCTATGCCCTGATCGCGTTGTGGAACGGGATTGAGACAATAGTTGTGACCGGGCTGCCAGTTGAAGACGCGAGACGAGCGTGGCTGGAAGGATTCAAGGCAATCTTTCTGCCCAAGGACGGCGTTCAACCGTTGCGAAATCGCTGACGCAGCGATGTGAGGTAGGCATAAAACCGATTTCTCCGAGCGCCTGATGCTTCACATGTTCGAAGCGAAGCAACAGCCAGGCGGCTTAGGCTCTGACAAGGTCGACCGTGTTGTGATCATTTTCAAGGAGAATCATACCTTCGACAATTACTTCGGCACTTTTCCTGGCGCTAACGGGATGACCATGCCAAGATCGCCTAATCCACCACCCCGTGATCCGGATCATCGACATAGCGCATGGCTGACTCGCCAGACCACTTCGGTCCGCCAACAATTCGTGGAGGCAGATATTCCCGCATACTTTGCGTATGCCAGAAAATTCACCCTGTGCGATCAATATTTCACAGATGTCGCTGGACCGTCAACGCCAAACCATTTGATGGCGGTGGCGGCCGATTCTCCCTTCATCGACAATCCTCACCCAGGCGACCAGTCCAGAATCGCTTCTTCACTCCCCCTGAGCCTCGAATCGCACAAGCTAACCTGGGCTAACTATGGGGGATGCGTGTTTCAATATCTGAACTCGGTTGGGGGAAGAAACAAGCTCACTTCTGACCAGTTCGCGAAGGATGCGGCGACGGGGAAGCTACCGAATGTCTCATGGGTCTATGCTACGAGTCAGTTTGATGAGCATCCTCCGGACCCTGGGAAGGGTCCGATGGGGAACGTGACGACGGGTATGCAGTGGACCGTAGACCAGGTGAACGCGATTGTGAAGGGAGGACTCTGGGGAAGGATTGCTATTTTTCATAACATGGGATGACTGGGGTGGATGGTACGACCACGTAGACCCGCCGAATATGGAGACGTGGAAGCTTGCGACTCCACAACCCTCCTACAAGGGGACACAGTTCCGGTATGGATCTCGAGTCCCTTGCCTAGTACTGAGTCCATATGCGAAGAACGGGTACGTTTCGAAGATATTGCACTCGCACGTCAGCGTGGCAAAATTCTGCGAATCTCTATTCGGGCTACGCGCATTGAACCAGCGTGATGCACAAGCTGATAATATGGCGGACTGTTTTAATTTCCAGCAAACGTCGGCCCAGCCAGCGTCACCAAAACCTTGACGGCCGCGTGTGTTATCCCTGAACTAGGATCGTTCCGGTCATCTGTGGTGGATGGAATTTGCAATGGAAGGCAAAGCTTCCTGCTTGGCTTGTTGTGATTGTTATGTTTGCGTTCTGGATTACCGTAGATTGGGCGGCCACCACCACATCGTTTGCGTAGGGCGCGCCGATCGTGAATGAGTGAGCTTGGTCAGTGGGATTGTAGAAGTGAATGGTTACGGTGTCGCCTTTGTTCACGGTGATCTGGTTCGATGAGTAAATGTAATCGGAGTTCAGGTTTGATGGTGCGCTGAAGCTTAGGTCTTGAGCGAACAGGTAGATGTTTCGTGTTTGGGGCGTGGGGCTGGGATGCGCAAGATAGCCAGCTGCAAGCCCTGTAACGGCTCCAACGATTGCTGCTAGCAATACGGTCGCGATTAGGAGATTTCGGGTGTTCCAGGAAGCCATGGCCCCGTCAAGTTACGACGTTGTTAAAAGGTTTTACCTTTGTAGTGTCTTTCTGGCACCGAGGGCCGAGTGTGGTTCTTTGTAATCGCTTGTAGACGCGCCGAATATATCGGTTGATAACTCCTGTCCCCGCGAATAATCCTTGAACAAGAATCTCAACCCACAGAACAAAATAGACATCCTAACGCGCATTCTACGATTGTCGACCATTCTGCTCGTAATAGGAATAAGCACACTCTACTCTATTGGAGGCGCGAGGGCCGCAGGCTTTGCATTCACAAACTATGAACTCGGAAACACCCCTGGAGTAGCCTGCCCCAACACATTGGCAAACTGTTACAATTTCGCCGCAGAGCCCGCAATCCGAGCGGACCCGGCCGGCAACTTCTACTCCTCCTCTGAGAACGGGCTGTCAGGGGGAACTGATGCCTGGAAATCTACTGACGCCGGGCTACACTATATCTCGCTAGCATCACCTAACAGCGCCTCTGCAGCAGGAACGCAGTTCTCGCCAGCGGGTGGAGACACGGACCTAGCGGTCGCGTCAACCCTGAACGCGAACGGCGTCTACAACGTCTACGTAGCAAGCCTCGCACTGACAAACGTCTACGTGAGCACTAGCACTGACGGCGGCAGCACATGGCTTCTCAATCCAACAGGTGCTTCTGTACCGGGCGACGACAGACCATGGATCGCTGCCGAGGGGGCTGGCAAAGTCTGCGTCTCGTATCACAGCATTACTGCCACGAACGACATCTTCGTCAACTGCAGCACTGACGCTGGCATGACCTTCGCCCAGACAGGAAACGCGTTCGATGCAAACCATCTCTGGCTGGCGTCCTTCCAGAACGAGATAGGAAATCTTGCAATAGACCCAGGGAACCACAACATATACCAGTCGCTTAGCGGAATCGCAAGCGCAACAGAGACAACGTGTCTCAACTGCGGCCTTCACGCGGTCTGGCTTGCAGTGTCCACCGATGGCGGCTTGACATTCACTGACCATGCTGTGTACGTTAACCCGAACACTTCCGTGTCCTATGGACACCAGTTCGTCAACGTCAGCGTCGACCTGGCAGGAAACATTTACGTTGTATTCACAGACGACCACAATCTCTACTATAGTTTCTCCATTGATCACGGAACAACATGGTCTGCTCTATCGCAGATCAACCAGAGCCCATCTGCTACCGCCATCATGCCTTGGAGTGTTGCTGGTGGAGCGGGCAAGCTTGACGTTGTCTGGTATGGAACCTCCTACTACGACGGCGTGAAAACGCCGGACAACTACCCCTCAAGCGCTGCATGGTACGTCTATTTCGCACAAAATCTCCAAGCCACAACCGCTGGAAGCTTGTTCTCTCAGCAAGCAGCGACACCAGTGATCCATAACGGTGGAGTGTGCGAGTCAGGGGCGACCTGCACGGGAAACCGTGACCTGTACGATGATTTCGGAGTGGCCGCAAGCCCTACAACAGGCATGGCATCTATCGTCTACAGCGACGACCAGTACAGCAACACGCCAACGCATCCTGCTGGGCCTAACTGTACGCCAAGCCAGAGCAACACAGGTTCCTGCGACAGCACTAATATCGCAACTCAGACATCTGGCACAGGAATATTTCCCTAAGAAAACCCGAACAGAGAGCTAGGAGGCATCAAGCCTCCTTGCCCCTTCTTTTCCCTGCGTCTCCTGCTGTCTAGAGAGTGTACGAATTCTAAACCGTGCTATACGGCCTGTTTTGGGGATGGTTGAACGTATGGAGGCTTCAGCTCATCAGGAATGACTTTCCCTGCAGTTAGTTGCTGGTCGGGTTTCTGAACGAACAGCTTTGCGACGATCTAACCTTCGGTTTCTTCCAGCCCAACCCTGACGTCAAGGAGTGCGAAGATGGATTTGACGAATTCAGCATAGAAAGCTGAAGAGCGGGGTCCACAATCATGCCTGAGTATCGCGACATAGGCTTGTCCGTCATGCGTGTACTCGAATTCGAAATTGTGGTTGTAGTGCGAGGCTACCCGACCCAACGATTTTATCACGTTTTCCAGGTTGAAATCCTTGAACCAGAAAATGACGAGAGCGACTCCCTCATGTTCACCCGATTTCCTACCGAGGGATCTTGCCTGCTCGTCGGACATCAGACTGAAAAACCTCTTTAGAAGCCCTTTCGAGATCGTGACGAGGCCGAACTTTTCCGCGTAGGAGTCGTATTCCACGTGCTTCCTCAATGCCTGATTTGCAATAACGTTGACACTAATCTTGTCCTTCTGCGCAAGTTCGTCGAGTTGCTCGGCTACCTCAGTGTCGACGCGGAAGATTCGGGTCTCGATTCGCCTCATTGTCGTACAGTAACGACCCTCGAAGAAAATAGACACGGTAATTGTAGCCAAGCCCTTTGCCAAGCAGGATTCTTTGAATCCCACAGAAAGTGACAGGACGCATTAATTACAGAGGGCCAAGTCAGCGACCAAAGTCGAGAATCTGGGTATTTGATGAAAAAACCGATCAGTATGAGTGAGCAAGCAAGCGAGAAGCATTCGGAGACTGCTGCTCAGCTTCTTGTTCGGTGCTTGGAGAATGAAGGTGTCAAGTATGCCTTTGGTATACCTGGCGAGGAAAATATTCATTTCATCGACGCGTTGAACAATTCGTCTATCCATTTCGTTCTTGTCCGTCACGAGCAAGCTGCCTCGTTCATGGCCGACATCTACGGCCGCCTGACTGATCGGGCGGGAGTCTGCGTTGCGACCCTCGGGCCCGGAGCGATCAACCTCTTACTAGGAACCGCGGACGCCAACAGCGACAGCGTCCCCCTGGTCGCTATCAGCGCGCAGGGCGGTTTGAACAGGATATACAAGGAATCTCACCAGATAATCGACTTGGTCAGCATGTTCAAGCCTGTCACAAAATGGGCCGAACTCATCCCGAGACCGGAAGCTGTGCCGGAGATGGTTCGGAAGGCGTTCAAGCTTGCGCAGACCGAGCGTCCTGGCGCCGTCTATCTGGCACTGCCGGAAGATGTCGAGAAAATGCCCGTGCCTCCGGGGCATCATCCGCTCGAGATCAATGTCGTGCGCGATACCTCTCCCTCTCGTACCCAGATATCGCGGGCTGCGAAGGTTCTGGAGGCTGCGAAGAGACCTGTCCTGCTTGCGGGACACGGTGCCGTGCGTGGTCACGCTGGCGAGGCGCTGGTTCGTTTCTCCGAACGTCTTCGCATGCCTGTCGCGACGACGTTCATGGGCAAGGGAGTCTTTCCAGACAACCATCCTAACGCGCTCGGTACGATAGGATTCATGGTTCACGATTATGCAAATTTTGGCTTTGACCAGGCCGATGTGATTCTAAGTGTCGGGTATGACATGCAAGAGTTTGATCCTGTAAAGATCAATCCGAAGGGTGACAAGCAGATCATCCACATCCACCGCTACCCCGCGCAGGTTGATGCTCACTATCATCTCGCCGTCGGTATCCAGGGTGACGTTTCAGAATCACTTGACGCCTTAGCGCGAGAGACTGAACTCAAGCCAGCGTCGAATCCAACGGGTCAGAAGATTCGTCGTTTGTTACAGGATGAGCTTGAGATGGGAAGAAGCGACAACTCCTATCCAGTCAAGCCCCAGCGCATCGTCGCCGATATTCGGGCAGCGATGAGCGAGAAGGACATCGTGCTGGTCGATACGGGTGCGGTGAAAATGTGGATGGCCCGCTTGTACCCGACCTATCAGCCGAACACTTGCATCGTCTCCAACGGTCTATCAACCATGGCCTTCGCATTGCCAGGAGCAATTGCTGCGAAGCTTGCCTTCCCAGACCGTAAGGTTCTGGCTGTTGCTGGGGACGCTGGCTTCTTGATGAACTCGATGGAGCTTGAAACCGCTGTAAGGGAGGAGATACCGGTTGTCGTGTTGATCTGGGTTGACGGGTCATATGGTATGATCAAGTGGGAGATGGACTTAGAGCTAGGGCACCACTCGCATGTCGACTTTGGCAATCCAGACTTTGTCAAATTCGCCGAGAGCTTCGGAGCCAGAGGCTACCAGATAACACGAGCAGGAGATCTACTTCCCACGCTGAAGCGTGCACTAGCCGATAATGGCGTCTCGGTCATCGCCTGCCCCGTCGACTATGCACAGAACACAGTGCTAACGAACAAGCTGGGAGAACTCACAGAACCCATGTAGTAACGAAAGTTTTCAGACTGCTGTGTCTGTGATCTTGCCGCAGGCAGTACACTTCCACCTACCCTGGACCTTGACCTTCTCGTCGCAACCGAATAGGCCACACTGGGGAGGCTTGACCTCTGCGACAATCGCATTCCACTTTTCCCAGTGCTCGAGCCACTTCTGCCAGCTCACTTTTTCCGGTTGGGAGGGTGGCCGTTTTTTCAAGTCGTTCCGACGAAGCTTATTCGGGGAATTCACAGATAGAGGAACGATTCTCGGATGCTAAGGTTTTTCCTATTTCCTAACGGTGATAGATTCTTAGTGATTGAGCTGGCGGAAGGGTCTTAGCTACCCTCAGATGGTAGTTTGAGTGATTCTCCCATCCGGGTTATGTCATGAAAGAGAAGAAGTTCAAGCACATTGAAACTAAGCTGATTCATTCGGGCGAGCCGGAGCCGAGGGTTCAGGGGGCTGTGAGTATGCCAATCTTCCAGTCGGCCATGTTTGAGACTCGCAAAGAGCCAGGCTACCATGATATCGAGTATATTCGCCTAAACAACACGCCAAACGCGAAGGTACTCCACGAGAAACTCGCGGCAGTCGAAGGAGCAGAAGACGCTCTTGTGGCCGCAAGCGGAATGGCGGCAATCTCTACCACACTCCTCACGTTCCTTCATAACGGGGACCACCTACTCATCCAGAACTGCCTCTACGGCGGGACCCACGATTTTGTCACGAAGGATCTCCACACGTTCGGTATATCCTATGATTTCATCGATGGCAATGATCCCGAGTCTTGGGAAAGGAAGCGACGGCCCAACACGAAGGCAATCTATGTCGAGACGATGACGAATCCGATGCTGGAGGTAGCGGACCACAAAGCAGTTGTCGAATTCGCAAAGGCCCACGGACTCATCTCCATGATCGACAACACATTCGCCAGCCCGATCAACTTCCGCCCCATCGAACACGGGTTCGACCTCTCACTCCACAGCGGCACCAAATATCTGAATGGCCACTCGGACATTGTCGCCGGAGCGATCATTGGAAGCTCGGAACTAGTCAGCAAAGTCAAACATCGGCTTGATCATCTCGGTGGAAGCCTGGACCCACACGCCTGCTTCCTGTTGCATCGTGGTATGAAGACACTCGCAATCCGCATGAGACAGCACAATGAGAGCGCTCTCAAGATCGCGAGATTTCTAGAAGAACACAACGCGGTTGCTAAGGTCAACTATCCAGGACTGATGAGCCATCCGCAACACAATAGGGCGGGACAGCTGTTTGACGGGTTCAGCGGCATGCTCAGCTTCGAACCAAAGGGAGGAAAGACAGCGGCCGAACAATTCATGAAAAACGTCTCTATCCCCATAATCGCCCCGAGCCTCGGCGGAGTCGAAAGCCTACTCACTAGACCGGCGGCAACATCACACTCAGGAATGTCTCCGGAGGACAGGAAGAGACTCGGAATCACCGATGGACTAATTCGTGTGTCAATTGGAATCGAGGCGACAGAAGACCTGATCGGAGATTTCGGAGAGGCGTTTGAGGCGATCAGAGCCGTAGCGAGCATTCCCTGAGAGAGTTGTGATGAGCTATCACAATTCTGTTTCAGCTAGGCGTTTCAGATCTTCGCCTGTAATCTGCATGACTCGCCAGTGCTCTCGGAAACGACCCCCTAATCGCTGATAAACGTCTATGGCGGACGTATTCCAATCGAGCACTTCCCATCGCATCCCGTAACAGTTCTCTGCGATGGCGGTTCGTGCTAGATGAACCATGAGGGCCTTGCCGATGCCTTTGCCCCGGAAACGCGGCCGGACAAAGAGATCTTCTAAGAAGAGGCCATGCCTCCCCTGCCACGTTGAATAATTCTGGAAAAAGAAGGCCATACCGGCCGGGCTACCATCCCACTCAGCAATCAGTACGCTAAACTTGGGATTCGCCGAGAAACCATCCCTGATCAAGTCGTCTTCTGTCGCTCGAACCGCATTGGGTTCCCTCTCAAACTCCGCCAACTCGCGAATGAAAGACAAGATCAACGGGACGTCCTCGACACTTGCCTTGCGAATTTTCAACATCGCTTTCAGGCTCTCGTTCCCTCTTTCTTCGGAACTATCGGGGATTCTCGCTCAGTTCGCGCTTCCAACGCGATCTGAACCGTTCAATTTCTCTCTTTTGGGACAAGTATACTGCAAGAATGTACGCTGGAACGTATGCGTAGAACAAGATCGATTGAAGAGCGTTTTCTGTTGCAAGTTGATATGTTGCCAGCCCTACGATAAAGATGCCGACTGTACCACCGAGGATATTGATTTTTTCCATCTCTCGCCCCATCTCCATACCTCAGGATGAACCATCTCGTAGTGCGGGCGATGAATCCGCCGTAGGTCACGCAGCCTAACTGCGTCTGGAAGAAGTTTACCGCAGATAATGCAGCTAGCATTCTTCAGTTTAGCAAAACGCTCTCTCGCTCTCCTCATCGAATACTTGTAGCCCGTGAAGGCGAAGAGAGGAAGAAACACGATCATGGGAACTAGGACAAACGCGACAGTGAGGTACGGGGCCACATTATCGGGAATGCTTCCCAGGACAAATAAAGCGACCGTGAATCCGAGCGGAGGCATCCCGGTTGCAAGCAGAATGAGCGTGGCGCGGCTTAGTCGCTTCAAATGCTGTCCGGTTCTCCTGAGAATCGTTTCATCTTTAATAACGAGAGTTTTGGTTCCGCCCCTGACCTAGTTGTCTCAGACGATCCTCAACAATGACTCCCTGACGTTTGCTGAGAAGATAATCAGTGTCAAGACTGATGGAGGTCAAAAGATCCATCATGCCGGCGAGATCGCTGTTCTTCCCGCGGACATGGCTATGGCCCAAGATAGTACTGGACCCTTGGCGATCAAGGTCTTTCGCGAGATGGGGGTTCAGAAGGTCTGGGACCCAAAAAAGATCCATCTTGTGATAGATCATAGTTTTCCTGCTCCTGACGAGAAGGTGGCTAATCTCCATATTCTGATTCGAGAGTTTGTCAAGCAACAAGGGGTCCGGCTCGTCGAGGGTAGCATTTCCCACCAGCATCTCCTCGAAAATCATGTTGTGCCGGGTATGGTTCTTTTTGGTGCTGATTCTCACACATGTCAGGCCGGAGCGATAGGCGCTTTTGCCACGGGTATTGGTAGTTCGGAGATGGCCGCCGTCTGGGCGAGCGGCAAGCTCTGGGTCCGAGTCCCCGAATCCATCAAGATCAATCTGACTGGCCAGTTCAAGAAGGGTGTCTATGCGCGGGATATCATAACTCACTTCATCGGAATGGTCGGAGAAGATGGGGGCAATTACAAGTCGCTGGAATGGAAGGGTCCAGCGGTCAAGAACCTCTCCATTGCGTCAAGGGCTTGCATCAGCAACAACTCGATGGAGTGTGGTTGCAAACTCTCTATCTTCGAAGTCGACCCCGTAACCCAGGACTGTTTCAAGACGGCAAATCGGAAAGCGATGTTCGAAGTCCACGCGGGACCGAGAGCCCATTACAAAGAAGAGTACGACATCGATCTCGGAACTCTCGAGCCTCAGGTCTGGGGTCCGGGGAACGAGAGCAAAGTGCGTAGTGCTGGCGAATTCGGGGATGATCATTTGGACGAGGTTTTCATCGGCTCGTCCACCAACGGGCGATACGAGGATCTGCAGGTCGTGGGCAAGATCCTCAAAGGACACAAAATAAAGGCCGGGACCCGCTGCATAATCACACCCGCCTCCAGAGACGTGTTCGAGAGAGCAATCCACGATGGTCTAGCGGAAACGTTTCTTGAATCGGGAGCAGTGTTCACCAACGCCACATGCGGTGCATGCGTCGGAACTCACCTCGGCGTTCTCGGGGAGAATGAAACCTGTCTCTCCACTTCTCCACGGAACTATGTGGGACGAATGGGCGCCACAACAGCCAAAATCTACCTCTCATCTCCCGCAACAGCCGCCGCATCGGCACTGGAAGGACATATTGCCGATCCCAGGAGATACCTATGAGCCTCCCACCACCATCCACGATCATCCGAGGCCGAACCTGGGTCTGGCCTAACGATGTGAACACGGACATCATCATACCGTTCCGGTTCAAAGCCCGCACCAACGACCCTGTCGAAATGGCGAAATATGCCATGTACGGGTTCGACCCCGAATTCTACAAGAAAGTCAAACCAGGCGACCTCTTTGTTGCGGGAAGAAACTTCGGGGGAGGATCCAGCCGCGAACAAGCACCGGTCGCCATCAAATACTCAGGAATAGCAGCAGTAGTCGCAGAAAGCTTCGCAAGAATCTTCTACCGGAACAGCTTCGCCATCGGCCTACCAGCACTAGAAGTCCCAGGAATAACCAAACGGGTCAAGCAATTCGACGAAATATCAATCAATCTTCAGGACTGGTCGGTCACCACCAAAGATGGGATGGTGTATCATGCGTTGAAGGTTCCAGAGTTCCTTCGAGGACTCATGCGAGAAGGAGGCCTCGTCGAGTATTACAAGAAGCACAAATCCTTCCCATGGGAAGTACTACAAGCAACGGCAAGCACGACCTGAGGCTGAAGCCATGTTCGAACTCAGCTACTCGGCTGGATTCCTTTCA
>Ga0209161_10000209_pt1 | contig 45243 bp, 52 predicted proteins | sample GraSoiAngelo_155_FD_186169 | JGI IMG/M metagenome (GOLD analysis project Ga0209161, IMG submission 186169) | Grasslands soil microbial communities from the Angelo Coastal Reserve, California, USA - 14_1009_13_30cm (SPAdes) (version 2) | ecosystem: Environmental > Terrestrial > Soil > Grasslands... | reverse complement strand
TGGCGGGATCGGGTGTGTTTGCCGCTCTTGTGCGGCGACGCGCGATCTGCATGCTATCAGGGCGCCAGCAAGAGAAAGAATGAGGGCGTATCTGCAGGAGGGTCGCATAAGGCTGGTGGCGCCTAACGAATCGCGCTTAAGCTGCGGCGCGCTGAAGAAAGATTCATTCCATAATCTGCGCGCGCCGCCAGCTTCAAGCGCTTGTTAGGCCGCGGCTTCCGCGAGGAGCACCACCTTGGAGCTCGCGCCCTCGTCGAAGGCCCGGCCTGCGTAATCGGCAGAGACCCCGCGTACGATGAAGCCCGTAGCGTCGAGCAGCCCCGTCAGTTCCGCGTGAGAATAGAGCCGCTGCCGGCGCTCGTACTGTGTGATGCCGCTCGGCTCCTGAACGATAATGGTCTCGACCAGTTGCGCAGGTCTTCGCTGGAGTGTGCGCTGGATCTCGATCACTACCGTCCCTCGCCGCTCTACGTCGCGCGGCCGAAACTCCGTAAGAATGGGCATTCCATTCACGACTGTAATGACTAGCCGCCCCTTCGGGACCAGGACCCTGCGTAGCTCCAGCAGAACACAAGCATTCTGGTCATCTGCGTCAAAGAATCCAAAACTGTCCAGCAATACAGCTCCCCCGAACACTCGAGCCAAGGGTAGACCACGCATGTCTCCCCGAACCCATCGAGGGGGCGCAGGCGTGGTCGTGCCTTGCCGAGCGGCGAGCTGGAGTAGAGCGCGAGAGGCATCGAGCCCAATGACGCGGCGCCCATGTGAGGCGAGCGCCAGAGCGTAGCGACCGTGGCCGCAACCAACATCGAGCAGTGGTAGCTCGGGAGGTGGACTGAGAAGGGCCAGGAGATCCGCGGCTTCGGCGTGTGCGGCCGGGGACGGAGGTCCGCTTGACCAACGTTTGAGGTAGGCCTGCTCGAAGTAGGGCTCCGTCCAGTGCACGAATGCTTGACCCGCCGCGGCCTAACGGATCGCGCTTAAGCTGCGGCGCGCTGAAGAAAGATTCATTCCACAATCTGCGCGCGCCGTCAGCTTCAAGCGCTTGTTAGGCAGATGCGCAGCAGAACTAGAGGTCCTCAGGCCGCAATCCGGTATGCTTCGCGATCCTCGCGAGCATCTTCGGACCAATTTCGTCACCGTCATGAAATGCCCACACGTAATCCGGCCAGCCCGCACGGGCGAGAGTTCGGTGCGAACCTGACTGCCGCTTGATGGTCCAACCGATATGGATAAGCGCGGCGAAGACTTTGCGAGCTTTGGCAGCCGGCCAGCGGCTCACGCCGCGCGGAACGACACACTGAGAAAGTTGGGGGGCTCACCATGCTCAAGGCGCTCGGCTAATACGCGTAACGCTAAGGCCTGGGCGCGAGCGATCGCTTCATCGCGGTTCTGCCCATAGGCCAGAACTCCGGGAAGGTCAGGAACCTCACCGATCCAACGCCCGTCCTCTTCCTTCTCGAGCTCGATTGCGAACTGCACCGCACCTTTGGCCATGGTCTCAAACTAATAAGAAAGATGGCATCTGCCTAACGAGAATTCGACAGAACTATATAACGTAAACCGCGCATACTCCCCCGCTGTCTATCATGTGTTCTTGTCGCCCAAACGAACGAAATAGGCCGGTCAGCCTATTAAAAATATTACAGCGTGTCGGCAGGACTGCGCACGCCCAGCCCGCCCCGGTTCAGCACATGCGTGTACACCATGGTCGTCGCAACGTTGCGGTGGCCGAGGAGCTCCTGCACGGTGCGAATGTCGTAGCCGGACTCGAGCAGGTGAGTCGCAAAAGAATGCCGCAGAGTGTGACAGGTCGCGGGCTTGGCGATCTTCGCGGCACGGACGGCGTCCTTAAACCCGCGCTGCACCATGGTTTCGTGGAGATGATGACGGCGAACCTGGCCGGTGCGCGGGTCGCGATACTGCCGGGTCGCCGGAAATACCCACTGCCAACCCCATTCTCGGCCCGCGTTGGGATACTTGCCATCCAGCGCGCCGGGCAGCTCGACCCAACCCGCGCCCTCGGCGAGGTCGCGCTCGTGCTGTTTGCGCGCCTTGCCAAGATGCGCGAGCAAAGGCGTCGTCAGGCGCTCGGGCAACATCGTGACGCGATCGCGATCGCCCTTCCCCGCCCGCACGACAATCTCGTTCTTCGCGAAGTCGATGTCCTTGACGCGCAGACGTAACGCTTCGAGCAAACGCATCCCCGTGCCGTACAGGGCACCCGCGACCAACGCGACCTCGCGGCGGCCCTTGAGACGCGCGAACACCCGGCGCACCTCGTCTTTGGTGAGAACCACCGGCACTCGCGCGGGCCGCTTCGCACGCACCAGTGCCGAGAGCCAGCCGACCGGCGTGTCGAGCACTTCTCGGTAAAGAAAGAGCAGCGCGCCCAGCGCCTGGTTCTGCGTGGACGCGCTGACGTGACGATCGACCGCCAGATCCGACAGGAACCGCGTCACATCGCTCGGCCCCAACTCCCGCGGATGGCGCATTCCACAGAACCGGACGAACCGGCGCACCCACCCGATGTACGCCTCCTCCGTCCGCGTACTGTAATGCCGGACCCGCAATGCGCGACGAACCGATAACAGGAGAGACGAAGCGGCCACGCATATAGCGTAATTGCTGCGCCGCGATTGGGAAGGATCAGAAAAACGCAGGCCGTCGGACCGTCAGACCGTCCGTCCCACCCATCGCGCCGCCGCCCGTTGCATCAGCGCCTGCCCATGCCACGCGCACAGCACCGGCGTATCTCCAGGGATCTGCGCGACGAGCCGCGGGTGCGCGAATAACACCACCAGCGACGCTCCAGGCACGTGCCGCTCGAGCCGCGCGATAGACTGTGGCCCGAGATCGGCACGCCCCTTCCACGACCGCGGCTCCGCATAGACAAGAATCAGGTGTCTGGTGTCAGGTGTCGGGTGTCTGAGAAACCGCGCACCCTGCCCTGCTAGCGTTTTGGCGAACACGTCTCGCGGCGGGATCGTGTATGGTCCACCGACATCATCATCGACGACCGTCACGGTCAGCGACTTGCCGAGCTGCGGCCGCTCGCCGCGCACGAGATGCACCGCCCGATCCGCCAACCCGTCCGCGAACTTCTGCTGCTCCGCGAGCGTCGCGTCATCCACCCGTCCCCCGTCCCCCGTCCCCCATCCCGCAATGCTCTTCTCGTATCTCGCCAGCGCCTCCTCAGCCCTCGCAGCCGGGACGCGTTCCAGCGCGTGGACGACCCCCACCCAATCCGTCGGATAAAGCAGCATGTCGCAGCCCGCGCTCACCGCGGCGACGGCGGCGTCGCTCTCGGGCGCAGCCGCAGTCGCACCCCCCATGATGAACGCGTCCGTGACGGTGAGTCCCTGAAATCCGATGGTGTCGCGGAGATACCCGAGTATGATCGGCGAGAACGTCGCCGCGGATCCGCTCGCGTCCCAGCGCGGGTAGGCGACAAACGCCGGCATGACGCTCCCGACACCGGCGTCCACCGCCGCCTTGAACGGTGCGACATCGGCGCGCTGCAGCTCGTCGCCGAGTGCCTCCACGACGGGAAGACCCTCGTGTGAGTCTGTCGTGGTACGACCATGCCCAGGGTAGTGCTTGGCACAGGCCATCACACCGTGCTCCTGACAACCCTTGATCCACGCCGCCGCATGCGATCCCACGCTGCTCGGGTCTGCCCCGAACGAGCGCGTCTGCACGATGGGATTCTTGGGCTCGTTATCGAGATCACACACCGGCGCAAACACCCACGTGAGCCCGACGGCCCGCGCCTCGGTGCCGGTGATCTGGCCGCACGCATACGTCGCGTCGAGATCGTCGAGATACCCGAGCGCCGCCGGCGGCGGTAGCTCGGTGAGACCCTTCACCTGCTGCCCCGGCCCGCGCTCGAAGTCAGAGCCGAGCAGCAGCGGCCGGCCCGCGAGGTCGCGCAAGGCACTCGTGAGCGCGATGACAGCGGCGCGGGTCCCGCCAAACAGAATGAACCCGCCCACGCCTGCCGCGAGCGCCTGCTCGATCTTGGCGCGCTCCGATCGAAAGGATCCCCGCCGCCACCGCAGCGCTGGACACACGAGGCGCGCCCGGGGGGGGGCCGGCGAAATCATGCGGGCGTGATGTGCCCGAGAATGCGCGGCCCGCGCGCCCCCGTGGCAGCGGGGAGGTTGCCGGCCTTCCCGGACACGGTCTGCATGCCGAGAAACGCGAACGCGACCGCCTCCTTGGCCTCGCCGTTGAAGAACAGCCGATCGAATAACACGACGGGACGAGGCTGGACTCGCGCCGCGAGGCGCTCGAGTAACGCCGGGTTCTTCGCGCCGCCACCAGAGACCACGATTTCGTCTGCGTGACTCGTCACGGCCCGCGCAATTGTTTCGGCAGTGAGTGCGGTGGCGGTGGCGATCGCGTCGTTGTCGGAGCCCCCCGCTTTCTTCACGCGCGCGAGCAGCTTGTCGGCGTACTCGATGCCGAACCGCTCGCGGCCGGTGCTCTTGGGCGGCGGCTGGGCGAAATACGGGTCGGCGAGCAACTCCTCGAGCAGCTTCGCGACGGGCCGGCCGCGGCGCGCCCGTTCGCCATCCCGATCGTACGGCGCGTCCGGATCGACGCGCCGCGTGATCGCGTCGATCACCGCGACGCCAGGACCCGTGTCGAACGCGAACGCGCCCTCGGCGACCCCGCGCCGCGGCACCCACGTGACGTTCGCCATCCCGCCGATGTTGAGCAGCCAGCGCCCGTGCTGCTCGTGCCCGAACAGCATCACGTCGGCGAGCGGCACGAGCGGCGCCCCCTGCCCTCCCGCCGCCACGTCACGCGCGCGAAAGTCGCTGACGACGCGCACGCCCACCCGCTCGGCCAACACGGCGGCATCGCCGAGCTGGAACGTCGCACGTCCCGGCTCGTGCCAGATCGTTTGGCCGTGGGATGCGATGAACGACAGGTCTCGCGGGTTGGTCTTGGAGGATGCCAGCAGCGCCAGCACCGCGGCGGCAAAGCGTTCACCCAGCGCGACGTGGAGAAACGCGACGTCCTTCGGCGTGCCGCGCGCGATCGCATCGATGATCGCTCCACGCTCGGCCGCACTGTACGGCTCTTGGCGAAATGCGACCAGCTCGGCGGCGCTGTCGCGCAGTCGCACCAGCGCCGCGGAGATCCCGTCGAGCGATGTCCCCGACATGACGCCGACGGCCAGCGCTTCGGTCATCGCGACACGGTGGGTGGATCGCCCACGACGGGCCGGACGAACCCGCCGGCCGCCTCGAGTAACGCCCGAGCCTCGGCGGCGTTCACTTTGCGCCCGACCATCACGATCGCGAGTTTGACGCTGCCTTCCGCCCGCTTGATGGCATCGCGCGCCTCGTCGCGACTCACCCCACAACACTCCATCACGATCCGCTCGCCGCGATCGTGCAGCTTTGTGCTCAACGCCACGAGATCGACCATCAGATTGCCGTAGACCTTGCCGAGCCGGATCATCGCCCCGGTCGTGAGCATGTTGAGGACGAGCTTTGTCGCCGTGCCGGCCTTGAGGCGCGTCGAACCGGTGAGCACCTCCGGTCCCACGACGGGATTGATGATCATGTCGCACGTCTCGGCCAGGACCTTCGGCGGGGTCGAGCAGGTTACGAGAACCGTCTTGGCACCGAGAGTTTGGGCGCGGGAGAGCGCCATCCGCACGTACGGCGTGGTGCCGCTCGCCGCGATGCCGACCACGACGTCGCGATTCGTCACGGCGGCGGTGTCCATCGCCGCACCGCCGGCGTTCACGTCGTCCTCCGCGCCCTCGGCACTCTTGACGAGCGCCGGGTACCCGCCGGCGATCACGCCCACCACCATTGTGGGCGGCACGCCGAACGTGGGCGGGCATTCGGTCGCATCGAGCACGCCGAGTCGGCCGGACGTGCCCGCCCCGACGTAAACCAGCCGCCCGGCGGCCCGGAACGCCGCCACGATCAGCTCGATCGCGGCGGCGATGCGGTCACGTTCGCCGTGCACGACCTTGGCAACCGTGGCATCCTCGCCATTCATCAGGTCCACGATCTCCAGACTCGAGGCCACGTCGATGCGCTCGGTACGCCGATTGCGCTGCTCCGTGGCCCGAGGATCGGAGAAATCTCGGTTTGTCATGGAGGAGAATTAGACGATAAGATTACGAATGCGAAAGATGCTCGCGCTGTGCGCGGCGGCGACCGCGATCGCCTGTGCTGGTACCACTCCCCCTGCCAGTCCAACACCGATCGCCGCCCGAGGCCCCGGCGCAGTCCTCCGTGGCACGCGGATCATCCCGCCGACGTGGACGTTGCGGGCGCGCGCCGTCACCGCCCCACACGCGATGGTCGTCTCCGCCCATCCGCTCGCGAGCCAGGCCGGTCTCGACATCCTGCAGCAAGGCGGCAACGCCATGGACGCCGCCGTCGCGGTAGGATTTGCGCTCGAGGTCGTGCTGCCGGACGCGGGCAACATCGGGGGCGGCGGCTTCATCGTGCAGCGCACCGCGACGGGGGACGTATCGGCGCTCGACTATCGCGAAGCCGCGCCGTCGGGCGCCTCGCACGATATGTACGTCGACTCGGCGGGCAACGTCACCAACAAGAGCGAAGTCGGCCATCTCGCCTCCGGCGTCCCGGGCAGCGTCGCGGGACTCTATGCGGAATGGCAGCGCCACGGTTCACTGCCCTGGGCGGCGGTGATCGCCCCGGCGATCCGGCTCGCGCAAGGCCACGTGATCGACACGGCCCGGAGCCGCGACATCGCCTCCGATCGCGAGCTGCTCGCGCAGTTCCCGGCCAGCCGCGCGCAGTTCCTCGTACACGACAGCGCGCCGCCGCCGGGAACGACGTGGCGACAGCCCGACCTCGCGCGGACGCTGCAGCTCATCAGCGACTCCGGCCCCGACGTCTTTTATCGCGGCCAGATTGCCGACCTGATCGTCGCCGAGATGCAGCGCGGCGGAGGACTGATCACAAAGGACGACTTGCGGCGCTACGAGGCGAAATGGCGCACCCCCATCCAGCTGAGCTATCGCGGCAATACGATCTATTCCATGCCGCCCCCGTCCTCGGGCGGTGTCACGATGGGCGAGATCCTGAACATCCTCGAGGGCTACGACACGATCCCGGCGTTCGGCACGCCGGCGTATGTCCACCTGCTCACGGAAGCAATGCGGCGCGGCTTCATCGACCGCAACCGCTGGCTCGGCGATCCCGATTTTGTCGACATGCCGCTCGAGCGGCTGCTCTCGAAGTCGTACGCCGCGACGCTGCGCGCCCAGATCGATCCGCAGCGCGCCACGCCCACGCCACCCCCGGCGACGAGCGGCGAGGCGATGCACACAACGCACTACTCCGTCGTCGACGAGAAGGGGAACGCCGTTTCCGTCACCACGACCTTGAATGGTGGCTTCGGCAGCGGCGTCACCGTGACCGGCGCGGGCTTCTTGTTGAACAACGAGATGGACGATTTCACGTCGGCCCCAGGCAAGCCGAATATGTACGGGCTCATCCAGGGCGAGGCAAACGCGATCCAGCCCCGCAAACGGATGCTCTCGGCGATGACGCCGTCGATCGTGACGGACTCCGCCGGCCAGGTCCAGCTCATCGTCGGCTCGCCTGGCGGCCCGACGATCATCACGACGGTGACGCAGGTGATTCTGAACGTGCTGGACCAGCGCATGAGTCTCGCCGATGCGATTGCGGCTCCCCGCATTCACCACCAGGCGCTCCCCGATCAGACGTTCTACGAGCACGGCGGCTTGAGCGACGCGACGGTGCAGGCGGTACAAGCGATGGGACATAAGCTGCAAGAGCGACGGGGGCACAGCGGTTTCGTCGCGGGAATCCAACGAACCGCCGGCGGATGGGTCGGTGTCGCTGACCCACGTATCGCGGGTGGCGCAATCGGTTACTGATGACCCGATAACTTGAGGAGCCTCTGATGCGCATTGCGACGCAAGCGGCACCAGTCGATGTCCTCGTCGTGGGCTCGGGAGCTGGCGGTGGGATGGCGGCGTACGTGCTCACCCGCGCCGGCGTCAACGTCACCGTACTCGAAGCGGGCGGTCCGTGGGACAACACGACCGATTCGCAGATGCTCGTCTGGCCGTACGACTCGCCGCGGCGCGGCGCGTCCACCAAAGAAAAGCCGTTTGGGGAGTTCGACGGCTGCATCGGCGGCTGGGAGATCCCGGGCGAGCCGTACACGGTCGCTCCCGGAAACAAGTTCCGGTGGTGGCGCGCGCGGATGGTGGGTGGCCGCACGAACCACTGGGGTCGTATCTCGCTCCGCTTCGGCCCACGCGACTTCAAGGCGAAAACGTTCGACGGCCTGGGCGACGATTGGCCGATCAGCTACAACGACGTCGCGCCCTATTACGACAAGCTCGAGCAGCTGGTGGGAGTCTTCGGGAGCAAGGAGAACATCCCCAACGCGCCCGACTCGATCTTCCTGCCGCCTCCCAAGCCGCGCTGTTACGAGCTGCTCGTGCAGCAGGCGGCGAAGCGGCTCAACGTCACGTGCGTCCCGTCGCGTCTGTCGATCCTCACCCGCCCGCTCAACGGCCGGGCGGCATGTCACTACTGCGGCCAATGCAACCGCGGCTGCAAGACGAACTCCAACTTCTCGTCCACCAACGTCCTGGTCGCTCCCGCGCTCGCGACCGGCAAGCTCACCCTGAAGACGAACGCGATGGCGCGGGAAATCACGCTCGATAAGAGCGGCAGGGCGAACGGCGTCATTTACATCGACACCAAGGACGGCAGCGAACACCGCATCTCGGCGCGCGTCGTGGTGCTCGCCGCGAGCGCGTGCGAAACGTCGCGGCTCCTGCTCAACTCGAAGTCCCCGTCATTTCCGAACGGTCTCGCGAACGGCAGCGGCACGGTGGGCAAGTATCTCACCGATACGACCGGCACGGACGCCGGGGGATTCGTTCCGAAGCTGATGGACCCGGTTCCGCACAATCACGACGGCGTGGGGGGGATGCACGTCTACATGCCGTGGTGGATCGACAACAAGAAGCTCGACTTCCCGCGCGGCTACCACATCGAGGTGTGGGGCGGCGCGGGGCTGCCGGAGGCGGGCTTCGGCGGCGGCATCCAGGAGCAGCAGGGCGGCGGCTACGGCAAGCAGCTCAAGAACGACTATCGCCGCTACTACGGCGCGTACATCGGGTTCTCTGGGCGCGGCGAGATGATTCCCAACGAGGGCAGCTACTGCGAGATCGACCCCAGAGTCGTGGACAAGTGGGGCGTCCCGGTACTGCGCTTCCACTGGCAGTTCACCGATCACGAGTATCTGCAGGTGAAGCACATGCAGGAGACGTTCCGCGCGCTCATCAAGGAGATGGGCGGCACGCCGTGGGGGGAAATGCCGAGCAAAGAGGACGGCTACGGCATTGCGGCGGGCGGCGTCATCATCCACGAATTGGGCGGGGCGCGCATGGGCGCCGATCCCAAGACCTCGGTCGTGAACTCGAACTGCCAGACCCACGAGGTCAAGAATCTCTTCGTCGCCGATGGTGCTCCCTTCACGTCGCAGGCCGACAAGAATCCGACCTGGACGATCATGGCTCTTTCCTGGCGGACTTCCGAATACATCGCAAACCAGCTCAAGGCGAGGGCCCTATGAAGCGGCGCGAAGCGGTAGGTGCGATGGCGATGGCCGCGCTGACGGCTGCATTCAAATGGACACCGGCAGAGGCGGCAAAGGCGGCAGGGATGGCGCGCGAGGCGCTAAAGGTGCCGTTCGCGCCGGTCTTCTTCACTCCCCACGAGTGGGACACCGTGCGTGTCCTCGCGGATCTGGTTATTCCGAAGGACGAGCGCTCAGGCAGCGCGACCGACGCGGGCGTCCCCGAGTTCATGGACTTCATGCTGAACGACCGGCCCGACGGTCAAACGCCGATGCGCGGCGGGCTCGCCTGGCTGGACAACGAGTGCTCCGAGCGGTTCGGCAAGACGTTCGTCGCGGCGACCCCCGCTGAACAAACCGCCGTGCTCGACGACATCGCCTGGCCCAAGCGTGCGAAGCCGGAAATGAGCCAGGGAGTCGCCTTCTTCAACATGTTCCGCGACATGACGGCGTCGGGATTCTGGTCGAGCAAGATCGGTGTCGCCGATCTCGACTATCGGGGCAACACCTTTGTGCGTGACTGGGCCGGCTGCCCGCCCGAAGCGCTGCAGAAACTTGGCGTCCAATACGAGGATTGAGTGGCCAAACGACTTGGCATCGGAATCGTGGGGAGCGGCTTCAACGCCAAATTCCATCTGCTGGGATTCTTGGGCGTCCGCGACGCTGACGTCCTCGGCGTCTGGAGCCCCAATGAGAAGAACGCCGCTACCACGGCCTCGATCGCGAAAAAACTGGGCGTGGGCGACGCCAAGCCGTATCCCTCGATTGCGGCGATGGTCGAGGATCCGGCCATCGACGCCATCTGGCTCTGCGGCCCCAATCACGCTCGCATTGAAAACGTCGAAGAGCTGGTGAGCACGATCGAGCGCGGCAAGGGCACACTCAAGGGCGTCGCCTGTGAAAAACCGCTCGCGCGCAACGTCGCGGAAGCGAAGCGCGTCGTGGAGCTCGTCACCAAGGTCGGGCTGCCGCACGGTTATCTCGAGAACCAGGTCTTCGCGCCTCAGGTCGAGGCCGGTCGCACCCTGCTGTGGGCGCGCGGCGCCAAGCTCACGGGCCGGCCCTACCTCGCGCGCGCGGCGGAAGAGCACAGCGGCCCGCATGCCCCGTGGTTCTGGCACGGCGCGCTGCAAGGAGGCGGCGTGCTGAACGACATGATGTGCCACTCGTCGCTCCTCGTCCAACACCTGCTCACCGATCCCGCGAAGCCGAGAACCTCCGTCCGGCCGTCGCGAATCACGGCCCACATTGCGAGCCTGAAGTGGTCGCGCCCCGAGTACAGCAAGAAACTGAGCGAGACGATGGGGAAGGACGTGAACTACGCGCAGTCGCCGTCGGAAGATTACGCCAGCGTGGTGATCGAATTCGCGACCGATGACGGCCACCGCGTGCTGGGGGAAGCGACGACGTCGTGGAGCTTCGTCGGTGCCGGCTTGCGCCTGTCCGCCGAGCTGCTGGGCCCGGAGTATTCGCTGTCGTGGAACTCGCTCGATTCGGGACTCAAGCTGTTCTTCAGCCGCGAAGTTCAGGGAAGAGCCGGCGAAGACCTCGTTGAAAAACAGAACGCCGAGGTGGGACAGATGCCGGTGGTCGCGAACGAAGCGGCCGCGTACGGGTACGAGGCCGAAGACCGGCACTTCGTCCAGGCGTTTCTCCACAAGCAGCCGCCGGCCCTCACGTTCGACGACGGCTTGCAGGTCGTAAAAGTCCTGATGACCGCGTACATGAGCGCTGAGCAGGGCCGTACGATCGATTTCCCCGCTGCGGGTGTCGAGACGTTCGTGCCCGCCGTGGCGAAGGGGACATGGAAACCATGATCGGCACGCTAGCTTTGTTGTTCGTGGCCCAGGCACAGCAATGGCCTCAACATTCGATGGACCGCCCGCGTCCGCCGGTCGTCGACCCCGGCCCGGAGCGGCCGCCCGTTCCAGCGCCGAAGGATGCGATCGTCCTGTTCGACGGGTCGAACCTGTCGCAGTGGCGCGCGGAGGACAGCTCGGCGGCCAAGTGGATCGTCAAGGACGGCTACGTCGAAGTGAAGCCGGGAACGGGCATGCTGGTTTCCGCGCGGCCGTTCGGGGACGTGCAGCTCCACATCGAATGGGCAACACCTTCCGTCGTGAAGGGCGAGGGCCAGGAGCGAGGGAACAGCGGGGTCTTCTTGATGGGGATGTACGAGCTCCAGGTCCTCGACTCCTACGGGAACGACACGTACCCCGATGGCCAGGCCGGCGCCGTCTACGGCGAGAATCCCCCGCTGGTCAACGCCACGCGACCGCCCGGCCATTGGCAAGCGTACGACATCGTCTTCCACCGGCCCCATTTCAAGGCGGACGGCTCGCTGGAGAGTCCGGCGCGCATGACCGTGTTTCTCAACGGGGTGTTGATTCAGGACAACTTCGAGCTGGTGGGACCGACCGCCAATCGCGCGCGCCCGCCCTACCGCGCGCATGCCGACAAACTGCCGCTCAAGCTACAGGATCACGGCAATCCGCTGCGGTACCGCGACATCTGGATTAGAGCGCTGGAGTAGCCGAAGTCCGCTCGGTCGCGTCTCGCGCCGGCGCCTTGAACAGCGCCGCGAAGAATACGAGTACCGCCGCCGCAAACACCGCCGGCAATATCCAGAAGCTGCGCCAGAGCGGCAGCGTCAATGCCGTCGCGCCGGCGAGGAACCGGTCGTATACGTTGCCGGCGATCTGCGCGCCGATCAGCATGCCGACCCCATAGGTAACCAGCACCAGGAAGCCCTGCGCCTGGCCGCGCACCGCGGGCGTGGACTTCTTGTCGACGTAGATCTGGCCGGTGACGAAGAAGAAGTCGTAGCAGGGCCCGTGCAGCATGATGCCGATCAGAATCATCCAGAAGATCGCGTCAGGCGCGGCGAGCGCGAACAGCGCGTAGCGCAGCGCCCACGCGGCCATCCCCATCATCAGCATCTTCTTCACGCCGAGCCGCAGGAACAGCATCGGCATCAGCAGCATAAAGACCGTTTCGGAGATTTGCCCCCACGTTTGCGTGCCCGCGATCTTCTTCACGCCGGCGGCGACGAGGTAGAGCTGCGTGAAGTTGTAGTACACCGCGAGCGGGATGCACAGCAGCAGCGACGCGATGATGAACACGTAGAACGGCCGGTCACCGAGCTGCTTCAGGGCGTCGAGTCCCGCGATGCTCCGCAGTGAAACCGGCTGCCCCCGCGCCGGCGGCGGGGTGTGCGGCAGCGAGAAGCAGAACAGGCCGAGCAGGATGCTGGCCGTCGCGGCGGTGTAGAGCGGCCCGGGAGTCTGTTCAGCGACGCCGCCGATCAGCTTCCCAAGCACGAAACTGATGAACAGCCCCGCCACGATCCAGCCGATGGTGCCAAATACGCGGATCAACGGAAACTGCTGCTCCTGCGACTCGATATGATGGAACGCCAGGCTGTTGGCGAGGCCGAGCGTCGGCATATAGCAGAGGTTGTAGAGGAGCAGCAGTAGAATGAACGTCGTAGGCTCGGCGGAGAAGCGCGGCGCGGCGAAGAGGATCACGCCGCCCAGCAGATGCAGGGTGCCGAGGACCTTCTCCGTGGCGAAATAGCGGTCTGCCACGAGGCCCAGGAAGAACGGCGCGACGATGGCCGCCACGGGGTTGACCGTGTACGGCCAGTGCGTCAGCGTCGCCATGCCGTGGTTCGTCATGTACACGGCGATGGATGTGTACCAGGCCCCCCAGATGAAAAACTGGAGGAACATCATCGTGGACAGCTTCGTGCGGATCACCGCGTCACGAAGCCCGGACCGCGAGTTCTTTCGTCAGATGGATGATGATGTGCGCCCCCGCTGGCAAGACGATGTCCGAGTCCTTGGTCTCATGGGCCACCGCGGCGCCGGCGGCGCCGCCGACGATGCCACCGATGATCGTGCCCTTCTTGTTGCCGCCGAGGACGCGACCGAGGATCGCGCCGGCGGCAGCGCCCGCTCCCACCTTGGCGACGTCACCCGTGGTGGTGCCGCGCCCTTTGTGAATCGTTTCGAGCGAGTCGACCGACGCGTCGAGCGCGTACGAGGCGCCGCGTACAGTGATGCTCGAAACACTCAGCGTCAAGGTCCCGGGACTGCTGGGATTGGGCGCTGGTTTGACGTCGGTGATCTTGCCGTTGACGACCGAGCCTGCCGGAAGTACGACGCGCCCCGCGGCGTTCCGCACGTCTTCGACGACGCGCGCGGTGAATGGATCGCCGGGTTTCGCGGTCCGCGACGAAATCGTGTCGGCCGCGGCGATGTCGACCGTCGTACCCGCGCTGAGGCGCGCCATTGCGGGCTTCGGCGGCGGAGGCGGAGGATTGGGACGGGTCGGTGGAGGCGGCGGTGGCGTCCGGGCCGGCGCGGGTGGATTCGTCGCGACGTCGTGCATTTGAGCCGTCGATTCCGCGGGTGCCAGCGTCAAGTTGCGGGCGGTCGAATCGGTGGCCTGGCTCTGCTGCTGTCCCTTCTGGCAGGCACCCAAGCCCACGGCGACGGCAGTCGCCAAGATGGCAAGACGGTTCATAAGGTCCTCTCGGTAACAGCGGTGGTATATCGACGTACTAGAGTCGGTCCCGCAAAAATCGCGGCGTCAATCCCTGTAAGTACCCGGCAAGCAGCGTAAAGCTATCGGTGACGAGAAGGATGCCCAGCACGATCAGCATCCCGCCCGCGATGCGATCCACCCATACAATGTAGGGTCGGAAGCGCTGAAACCAGACCAGGAAGCGGTCCAGCGCCAGCGCGGTCACCAGGAACGGGATCGCGAGTCCGAGCGCGTAGATCGCCAGCAACGCCATCCCCTGCCCGAGGCCGGTTTGTGTCGCCGCCAATGTGAGAATGCCGCCGAGAATCGGGCCGATGCACGGCGTCCACGCCGCCCCGAACGTAAACCCGACGACGGCGGAGCCAAAATAGCCGAGCGGTTTGTGCGCCAGTTGGATGCGCCATTCGCGCATCAGCACCGCCGGCCGGAACACCCCGAGGAGATAGATCCCGAACAGAATCAGCAGCACGCCGCCCGCGCGTCCCAGCCACACCTGATAGTCGCGCAGCAAGTGTCCGACGGCGGACGCCGCCGCACCGAGCAGCACGAAGACGAGCGAAAACCCGGCGACGAACGACAGGCCGTGGAGCACCGCCGTCCCACGCCGCCGCTCCGCTTCCTCCACCGACATCCCGGTGAGGAATCCCACGTAGCTCGGAATGAGCGGCAGCACGCAGGGAGACAGGAAGCTCAGCAGACCGGCCGCGAACGCGACAGCTGCACTCACGCTACCCGCAAAACGCGACCGCGGAGACCACCGTCGTCCAACGCCCGTCCGGCCCGCATTCCGCGGTCGACGTGACGTTCATCGTGCGCACGATCTCGCCGGACAGGAGCCACTGCTCGCGGCGCTCGTCCCAGGCCTTGTCGGCCTCGAACGGCACGCCGAGCACCGTGGCGAGCATCGAGGCGGCGAGGTCCTCGGCGTACTCGCCCGAGACGGTCTCACTCTGGCCGAAGCTGTGATGCTCGGAGATGTAGCCGTGGTGCGACGCATCCGCCGGCATCGCCACGCCGATCGATGCGGCGACCAGCCGGCTCGGCTCGTTCGTCGCCGATTCCGCGATCACGGCGAAGACGACCTGACCGGGCTTGAGCATGCTCATCCCCTCTTCCCGGTCGACCAGCTCGCAATGGGGCGGAAAAATCGAGCTCACCCGAACGAGATTGAAGTTGGCGAGGTGGGCATCACGCAGCGCCATCTCGAAACTGGTGAGCTTTTCCTTATGCTGGCCGACGCCTTTCGTGAGAAAGGCCTTGGTCGGGATGAACATTCGGGCGTCAATCAACCTCGAACTACCTCCCTTCGTACCAGACCGCGGGACCTAGCTCGACCGGCGGCTCTGTATCTCCACCCCGGTCCACCGTTGCCTGCATCACCTGCGCGAGCACGTCGGCAGGGCTCAGCGCCACCTCCACCACCTCGATCTTGATCTGCCCGCGGTCCTTGCCGCGCACGATGAGCATGTATTTCGCCGTGTAGACGCGCAACCGTCTGTCCGCCTCGCTCCGGCGTGTAATCACCGCCGTACCCCATTCGCGCCCCTGGCGCTTGATCGGCCGGAAGACGTAGATCGTCTCAATCTCCGCCGGCGGTACCTGCGCTTCGACCGCGGCCGCAAGCTTCGCCCACCCCGCCCCCTGGCCCGGGGACGGTGTTATCAGCGGGAAACTGGCGCCGGTGTCAGCCATCGCTCCACGTAAAAGCGCAGGACGTGCATGAAGTCCTGCGCGTTCGTGACGACGCCATACGCCTGATGCGTGCCGCGGTCTCGCAGCTTCGTGACGACGAACTCGGTCTGATCCACGCAGATGGTCGTGAGCGGCCGGATGTCTTCGGTTACGCCGGCGTCCACGAACGCGGGAAGCATGTTGCCGACTGCGATGGCGTGGAGCGCGGTGGCTACGAATACCGCGAAGGTGGCCGTCGCCGTATGCGACCGCATGGCATCCTGGGCGGCCAACGTGTCGGCAATGACGTCCGGCAACGGGCCGTCGTCGCGGATCGAACCGGCCAGCACGTACGGCACGCCGCGCATGACCAGGGCGTGCATGATCCCGCTGGTCGCGATCCCCTGGCGCACCGCCTTTTCGATCGAGCCCGCGCGCCGGATCGCATTGATGGCCCGCATGTGGAGCCCGTGCCCCCCTTCGACACTTTCCCCGGAGCTCGACATGCCCAGCGTCGTGCCGAAGATCGCGGCCTCGAGATCGTGCACGGCGACCGCGTTCCCGCCGAACAGGGTGCTCACGTAGCCATTCTCGATGAACCAGATCATGTCTTCGCGCGCGCGCGAGTGGACCAGCGCGGGGCCGATCACCCAGAGAATCTTGCCCGCGCGGGCCTTCTCTTCGCCGAGCAGCTGCGCCAGCACGCTGTAGTCCACCGGCCGCTCGCGGGACACCTCCGCGGCCATGAACCGGAATTCGTTGGGGCTGCGCGTCCCACCCAGAAAACCCTCGACGTGAACGAAGATCCCCTCGCTGCCGTCCTCCGCCGCACCGACCGCGACCTTGTCGCCGCGGTGCACGCGCCGCGGTTCGGTGACGACGAGGTCCTCCGCGCCCGCTTGCACGATGACGCAGTCCATACGCGGCAGGCGCGGGCGGCGCCACCCACCCGGCAGCTTCACGAAGGTCGGGAGGTTCGTCGTCGAAAAAAAACCGTCGGGAAGAACTCCGTCGGCGGGTGCGGGCGTGAACCGCGCGGCAGGCGCGTCGGCCAATGGCGACGCGCCGAAGTTGGGTGGTCGGTACTGAAACCGAGGGCGACTCACAGGCCGGTCAAAATACCCGAACAGAAACGGCTTTCACAAGAGTGACTGCGGGTCGCGATCGACGCTCACCGCCCGATGTGCTTTCGCGCGCCACGCGCGCACCACGCGACCCAGCACGCGGGGCTCCGTCGACTTCGCTAACACATGCCAGCGCCACTTTCCCTTCAGGCGCATGAGCGGGCACGGCGCCGGGCCGAGCACCGTGAGCATGCCGTCGAGCCGCTCACGCGCCGCGCGTCGCAGCCAGGCGGCGACTTTTTCGGCGAGCTCGGCCGTCCGGGCGTGATCGTCGGTCGCGATGACGAAGCGCACGAGGCCGGTCCGCGGCGGATAGGGAGGATAGGGCGGCGTCCGCAGCGGCAGCTCGGCTGCCGCAAATTGCGCGACTGAGTGTGCGGCGGCGGCGCGGATGGCGTGATGCTCGGGCGCCCGCGTCTGCACGAAGACGCGGCCACCGGGCGGGCCGCGCCCAGCTCGTCCCGCCACCTGGGCGACAAGCTGAAACGTCCGCTCGCCCGCGCGAAAATCGGGAAAATGCAGGCCGGTGTCGGCATCCACCACACCGACGACCGTGACATTCGGGAAATCGAGTCCCTTGGCAATCATTTGGGTGCCGAGCAGGATGTCCACGTCCCCGCGGGCCACGCGGTCCAGAATGTGGTGGTGCGCCCACTTGCTCGTGGTGGTATCGAGGTCCATCCGGGCGATGCGCGCCCGCGGATAGCGCATACCCACAAAGCGCTCGAGTTGTTGGGTCCCGAGGCCACGAAGCTTCTGGGTGACGTGCCCACAAATCGCACACGTCTCGGGGATTGGTTCTTCGTGGCCGCAGTAATGGCAGCGCAGCGCCGGCGGCGTCTGGTGCACGGTGAGCGCAATCGCGCACTGGGAACAGCCGGGCACGTTGCCGCAGGCGGGACACTGCACGAACGTCGCGAAACCCCGGCGATTGAGCAGCAGGATGACCTGCTCGCCGCGCTCGAGCGCGCCGGAGATCGCGCCGTCCAGCGCTTCGCTCCAGGCGATCACGCCGGTTTCGGCGGCGGGAATGCGCGGCGCGCTGCGCAGATCGACCACTTCCACCGGCGGCAGCGGCCGCGCCCCGATACGATCGGGAAGCGCAAACGTCGCGATCCGACGCTGCGCCGCTTGATCGAGCGTCTCGAGCGATGGCGTCGCGCTGCCCAGGATCAGACGAGCTCCCTCGAGCTGAGCGCGCATCGCGGCGGCATCGCGCGCGTGATAGCGCGGCGCGGAGGCCTGCTTGTAGCTCGGCTCGTGCTCCTCGTCCACCACGATCGCGCCGAGCCGCTGCACGGGCGCGAAGACGGCCGAGCGCGGCCCGACCGCGACGCGCCGCTCGCCGCGGCGCAGCGCCCGCCAGGCATCGGCGCGCTCGCCGTCGGAGAGACCGGAATGCAGCACCGCGACCTGGTCGCCGAAGACGCCGCGGACCCGCGCCACCGTCTGCGGCGTCAGCGCGATTTCAGGGACGAGGAGAATCGCCCCCTTCCCCGAGTCGACGAGGTGGCGCAGCACGTGCAGGTAGACAATCGTCTTCCCCGATCCAGTGACCCCGTGCAGGAGGACCGGCATGTCGACCGGCGCGTCTAGAATTCCCCGCACGGCAGCCTGCTGATCCACAGTGAGGGATGGCGGCGGAGGCGACGAAAGGCCGGCAAACGGGTCACGCATTTCGGGCACCCGCTCGATGCGCGCCAGGCCCTGCTCCACGAGCGCATCGAGCGAATTCCGGGACAGTCGCAACTGATTCACAAGGTGCGAGACCGGCGCGCTCCCCCCAAGAGCCTCGACGGTTTCATAAGCCGCGCGCCGCTTGGGCGACCGCTTGAAGCGTCGCTCGCGCTCGAGAAGCGAATCCACACCGTTGCCGGTGAGCACGAACAGCCGCTCGGCGGCCGGTGCCGGCCCGGCCGGCCGCGCGACGCTCCACAGCGGTCCCGGAAGCAACGCCCGCAGCGACAGGCCCAGCGGGGCGCCGTAGTAGTCGGACAACCAGCGGCCGAGATCGAGCAGCGCGGGCGAGAGCGCAGGCTCAGCATCGGGCGCGGCTTTGATCGCCTTGAGTGCGATACCTACGGACGACTGAGGACCGACAACGTCAGTTACGATCCCCACGACATTGCGCCGCCTGAGCGGCACGACGACGCGGGCGCCGGGGATCACGCGATCTGCGAGCTCCGGCGGGACTTCGTAGATGTACGCGCGGCTTACTGGGACCGGCAGGACCACGGCGGCGTTCATCTCTTCTTGACGCCGAGTCCGGGCTCCTTGGGCAGACGGATCTGCCCTTGCTCAATGGTGGCGCCGGTGAACGGATCGTCCACGGTCAGCGCGGCGCCGTCCAGGTCGGCGGCATCCACCAGCGGCGTGAAATGCGCCGCCGCGGTGATGCCCAGCGACGTCTCGATCATACAACCGACCATCACGAGCATACCGTGCGCGCGCGCGGTCGCGATCATGCGCAGCGCTTCCCGCAGCGAGCCGCACTTGGCGAGCTTGATATTGATCCCGTCCACGCGACCCGCGAGGCGGGGGATGTCGGCGGCCACGAGGCAGCTCTCGTCGACGACGATCGGGATATGGTGTTTCGCCGCCACGCGCCGCACCTCGACGAGCCCGTCCAGATCCTCCGGCACGAGTGGCTGCTCCAGAAACTCGACGCCGAATTCCCTCAGCTTCGGGATCATCTGTTTCGCGCGTGGGACGGCCCACCCGGCGTTGGCATCCACCCGAATCGGCTTGTCGGTCGCGTCGCGGATGGTTTTGAGAATCTCTTCGTCCCGATCGGTGCCAAGCTTGATCTTGAGGATGGGGTACGCCTTCGCCTCCCGCACCTTGTCGCGGATTTTTGCCGTGGTGTCGAGCCCGATCGTAAACGACGAGAGCGGAGCCTTGCCCGGATCGAGTCCCCACAAGCGCCACAGCGGCTGCCCCAACGACTTGCCGACGAGATCGTGGAGTGCGGCGGACAATGCCGCGCGCGCCGACCAGTTCTTGGGCAGCAGCTGCGCCCAGCGCGCTTCCGCCGCTTCGAGATCGAACGGATCGAGCGGCAGGTGGGGCCCGAGCCGCTCAAATGCCTTTAAGACCGTCTCCAGGCTCTCGCCGTAGAAGGACGAGGGATCCGCTTCGCCCCACCCTTCCTGCCCATTCCCATCCACCAGCCGGACCCAGGCGCGCTTGTAGCCATTCGTCGACCCACGCGCGATGGCGAAGGGGTGGCGGGTGGTGATGGAGGCCTGCTCGACGATCAGCTTCAGAGCCATGTCACCCGCTCAAGATAGTGCGCGCACGAGCGCGACGACACCGGCGGCCAGCAGATCGAGTCGGTAGCCGCCCTCCAGCACAGCCGCGATGGGACGGTTGCCCATCCGTTTCCGCAGCGCCTCCGTCCACACGACGATGTCATCCGGCTCGAGCGTGAACTCGCCGAGCGGATCGCCGGCGAGCGAGTCGAACCCCGCCGAAATCAGGAGGATGTCGGGCGTCCAGCGCTCGAGTGCGGCATCGACGCCCGCGAGAAAATCCCGCACGTACACCGCCCGCGGCAGCCCACCCGGGCGCGGCACATTGAACACGTTGCCCACGCCGCGCTCGTCGGCGGCCCCGGTCCCGGGATACCACGGATACTGATGCATCGAGACGAACCGGATCGAGGGATCGCGCTCCACCAGCGCCTGCGTGCCGTTGCCGTGATGCACGTCCCAATCCACGATCAGCACGCGCGCGCAGCCGCGCGCCTGGGCGTGACGCGCCGCGAGCACGACATTGTTGAGAAAGCAGAACCCCATCGCGCGGTCGGCGAGCGCATGATGGCCCGGGGGGCGCGTGACGCCGAACGCCGTGCCGCGTTCCATCCCCTGCTCGACGGCGGCGAGCGCAACGCCGGCCGACGCCAGCACGCTTTCCCAGCTGCGCGGGCCCATGAACGTGTCGGCGTCGAGCGCGCCGCCGCCCCGCGCGTTCAGGGCTTCGAGCACATCGAGATAGCGTGGAGGATGGACGGCTTCCAATGACGATCGAGGAGCCGCTGCCGCCTCGACCCAGGTCACCAAGGCCGCGAGCTCAGGGTGCCGCACCGCTTCGAGCACCGCCTCCAGGCGTTGCGGCCGTTCCGGATGACCGGCGCCGGCATAGTGATGCCGGCAGGCCGGATTCCAGACGACGGACACTACTCGCGGCGGTGGGTGTGCAGCAGCTGTCGAAGCGATTCCACTTCGCGCTTCATTTCCTTCCGCGCATCAGCCAGCTCCGTCATGGCACGACGGTAGCGGAACCACCCGACCACGACGAGCACCGCCACGATCGCGCACAGGACCGCCCAGAAGATCTGGTTGATCATCACCAGCAACACGCCGTTCAGCAGCAGGAACCCCACCGCCATGATCGTGACGGCGCGGGTGAACGAGTAAGTACTCACCGGACCGGCTGCCGCCGGCCCGGCAGCACAATGAAGGGGGCGTTGGGAACGGCGCCGAGGGCACGCATCGTCGTGGACTCGTCGAGCACGATCGCGCCGCGGAACTTCACCACGAACGCCTGCTCGTCCAGCGTCGTCTTGCGGGCGGAACGCAAGGCTTCGTGCTTCAGCTGCGCGGCGGTGGTGGTGTCGTCCACTTGCACGGGAACGGTCTCCCAGACGGACGTGACCATCACCCGCACGCCGTAGCGCTCACCCGCCGCCGTCACGCGACCTCCACCGGCGACGCGAGCGGCAGCGTGGAGAAGAAGCGATCGAGCGCCTGATCGAAGAACAGCGTCGACGCGCGGACCTGCGTGACGCTCTTTTCCTTGTCCTCCCACGCGCCGATCACCAGCTCCTCGCCACCTTGCCCGCGCAAATTGAGGAAATTTGGTCCCTGCTTTTCCACGAACGCGGAATTGGCGGGCACGCGCTCGGCGAAGAACTCCTGGGCGCGTGCCAGTACGTCGGCGGGCGCGAGCGAGACGGTCGTGGTGTGGATCATGGAGTCCGGAGGATCGTGATGCCGGTGGGTTGCCGCGGAACGGGGATGGTGGCGACGCGGGCATGGGTCGTCAGATCGATGACGTCCACCGCGCCTGGGTCGATGCCGACGCTTTCCTGCGAGATGAATGCCCACCGGCCGTCCGGCGAATAGGCGATGCCATGGGGCAACGGCTTCGTCGTCGGGACCTTGGCGACTTCCGTAAGACTCTGCGGATCCACGAGCGACACGCTCTGCGCCTTCTTGTTCGTCACGATGATCCAGCGGCCCTCGGCCGACGGCTCGACGTTGTACGCGCCGGTCCCGACCGGGATTTCCCGCACCAGCTCGAGCGAAGCGGCATCGATGACCTGGAGCGTGTTGCCGTGATTGCACGCGACGTAGAGCCGCCGATCGTCGGGCGACACCGAGACGAAGGTCGGCATGCAATCGTGTGCCGCCGGCGCCGGTCCGGTGCCATGCATGGGCTGCTCGCCAGTCTTGTGGCGGCGCGTGATGCGCAGACTCTGGCGGTCGATCTCGAGGATCTCGTCGGAGTTCATGCAGGAGACGTACACGAAGGTCCCCGCGTGATTGACCTTCACGCCGTGCGGCATGTCGCAGGCGGGCAGATTCGTGAGCGGCGTCATCGAGGCGGTCTGCACGATCGTGACGACATTCACGCGCGGGTGATCGCCGTGGAAGTCGGAATTCGCGACGAACGCGAGCGCGCCGTCGGGCGTGAGCCCGATCGTGGTTGGAAACATCTCGAGCGGCGCGCGTCCCAGCAGAGAATCTGTACCGGCGCTCATCTTCCACAGCGAGCCGTACGGGGTGCCATGGGCGATCGTCACGTACCACGCCGATCCATCCGGTGCCACGGCGACGTTGTGGGGGCCATCGATGTCGGCGGGCATGATGCCGACGGGAACGATTTTGGCGACCGCCAGCGCGGTGCCATCCCACGTCAGCTCGGTGACGATATCTCCGGACTCACTGGCTACCAGGATACGATAGCCCGGCGCGCCGGTCGAGACGACCAGCCCGGTGAGCAATGCAACGCTCGTCATGAGGCGCATTGGAAAAAAGATAGCGCCGAAGACCGGCCGGCGCCTCAAATGACAACCTCGTAATGCGCCGAGCGCTCATCGAAGCGCGCGAGCAGCGCCCGGGCTTTGGGCGGCACGACCGCCTGCTCATAGTCGGCGCCGGCGAAGTCCCGGACGGCCTCGAGCGAATCGAACGTCATGATGGTGACGAATTCCACGCCATCCGCCAGCGCGCGACGCAGAAGCTGGATGCCGCGGAATCCCTCGATCGCACGATTTCGAATGCCGACGAAGATCTCCTCGTGAAGTAAGTGTTCGTATGCATCCGCATTCGCGGTGGTGGTCCACCCGTGCCAGATCCGCACGATCACTTCGGGGCCCCGCGCAGCACCTTTTGCGTGCGGTAGGCGATGGCGGCGAGAAAATGCCGTAGGAGCTGGCGATCCCTCCCCATCTAGCGGCGGAACACGAAGAAGACCGCCCCGCAGAGGCACACGCCCGCCCAGAGATAGTTGAGCCGCACCGGTTCCTTCATATAGAAGGCGGCGAACGGGACGAACACGCTCAGCGTGATGACTTCCTGCAAAATCTTGAGCTGTCCGAGCTGCAGCTGGGTGTGGCCGATGCGGTTCGCTGGGACCTGCAGCAGGTACTCGAACAGCGCGATTCCCCAGCTCACCAATGCGGCGACGATCCACGGCCGCTGGCTCAGATGCCGCAGATGGGCATACCAGGCAAAGGTCATGAAGATGTTGGAGAAGATCAGCAGGACGACGGTTTTGGCAATGACGGGCATGCAGGATTCCTGAGGAGGAGTCACACTATTTTAGCACTCGCAAGACCTCGCGCGCGGCGCGCCGCCCGCTCGACAACGCCCCTGCCACGGTCCCGATTTCAGCGCCGTTCGTGGCTTCCCCGGCGAAAAAGAGCGTGCCATCCACCGGCCGGGCCAGGGCGCGCGGGGCGTCGTTGCCGCCGACCCCGATATAGCTGTAGGCGCCGCGCGCGAACGGATCGGCGCGCCAGTCGTGAGTGGCCGACGCGTCGAGCTGTTCCTCCAGCTCGCGTCGCGGCACGGCAAAAACCTCTGAGAGTGCCACCAGACTGCGCTCGAGGCGCGAGGGCGGCTCCTCGGCGAGCAGCTGCTCGGCGGCGACGGCACCCACATATCCGGTGAGCACCGGCGCGCGCACGGGGAGCGAGGTCCACCACGTTGGCACCTCAGCGCCGTGCGCGTGCAGAAAGGACAACCCCTTCGAGCCGGCCTTGGCGCGCCGCTCCCTCAGGAATTCCGGTTCTTCCCAGAACGCCTCCCGAAATCGCAACACGATCTTGAACACCTGCCCTGTTTCGATGCCCGCGAGCGCGCGCTGTTTGGGGGGCGGGAGCGCTGGATCGAACCGCACCATACCGGCCTTCAGGACGGCGAGCGGCAGCGTGATCAACATCGTGCGCGCGCTCAGCGTTGGCAACCGCGCTCGGTCGGCGCCGCCGCGACACACGACCGTGACGGCACCGCGTTTCCACTGCACCGATTCCGCGACCGTACTGAGACGCACTTCAGTGCGGTCAGGATCCAATCCATCCCGCAGCCATTTCATGAGCGCGTCGCCACCGTTCGCGATCCGGAACTGTTTGCCCTCCACTTCATCCTCTTCGTCACCTTCTGTTGTTTCGACCGCCAGGGACTGCGCGCTCAACCGGTCGGGGTGCGCCGCGTAAAAGCCCTGCACGAAGTCGCGCAGGAGCCCGCGGGATGCCGCCGGTACCCGCCGCGAGTCCAGATACTCGCTCACCGGGAAGTCCTTCCCGCGGGCGGCGAGCCGGCGTGCGAGATCGTGGTTCATGCGATCGACGAGCCGCCAAAAATCCCCCATCGGCTTGAACCGGCCGGCGGAGGCGAAGTCGTGAGAGACGGGCAGCTCCAGCACCGCGAGCCCGGCGGCCCGTGCGAGCGGCAGGGTTTCGGCCGACTCGCCATGGATGAACTCGGCGCCCAGCTCGAGCGGGACGGGCGACCGTGGATCGTGGACGGTGAACACTCGGCCGCCCACCCGCGGGCGCGCCTCGATGACCGTGACATGCAGACCGGCGTGCGAGAGATCGCGAGCGGCGGCGAGGCCCGCGGCGCCGGCACCGAGCACCAGCACGTCAACGCGTTTGCGATCTCGTGACATGACCGGATACCCTCACAGCAGGGCGCGCAGCGCCGCTTCGATTTCGGAATTGGGCACGGCGCGCGCCCCCAGCTCTCGCGCCGCGCGCAGCTCGGGCGCATTCACGTGCGAGCCAAAGGCGAGAACCGGAATGCCGCGTTGTACCAGATCGCGAATGCGATTGTGCACAGCGGCCTTGCCGAGCTCGATGACCGCGAGGTCGAAGGGTTCGTCACGCGTGGGTTCGGCGCCTCCGCCCCGAACAACTTCCCGCAGCTTGCCGCGAAAGAAGAGATCGCGGCACTCGAGCAGCACGCGCTTCAACCCGCCAGCTTCTGCGTGAGGTATTCGACGAGCTTGCCGGCCGCGACACGGTCCTGCTTCAGCGTATCGCGGTCACGCACCGTCACCGTTTGGTCCTGCGTGGACTGGCCGTCGATCGTGACCCCGTACGGCGTGCCTGCTTCATCCTGCCGCCGGTAGCGGCGGCCGATCGATCCGCCGTCGTCGTAGAACACGTTGAAGTGGCGGCGTAGGTCGTCATGGATGCGGTGCGCGAGGTCCGGCATGCCGTCCTTGTTCACGAGCGGGAACACCGCCGCCTTGAGCGGCGCGAGCGAGGGCTTCAGTTTCAACACCACGCGCGTTTCGCCGCCTGCCCCCTCCCCCCCCTCCGCCGCTTCTTCGCCGCCGACCGCTTCCTCTCTATAGGCGTCGCACAACACGACCAGCGTCGTGCGGTCCGCGCCCGCGGACGTTTCGACCACGTACGGAATGAAGCGCTCGTTCGTCTTGGGATCGAGGTAGTCGAGCTTCTTGCCGGCGTGCTTCTGGTGGTTCGACAGGTCGAAGTCGGTGCGGTTGTGGATGCCCTCGAACTCCTGCCAGCCAAACGGGAATTCGTACTGGATGTCGTAGGCGTCCTTGGCGTAGTGCGCGAGCTCATCCGGACCGTGCTGATGCCAACGGAGTTTCTCGTCCCGAATCCCGAGCCCCTTGACCCAATTCATCCGCTCGGTGCGCCAGAACTCGAACCATTCGGTTTCGCTCCCCGGCTTCACGAAGAACTGCATTTCCATCTGCTCGAATTCGCGCGTGCGGAAAATGAAGTTCCCCGGCGTAATCTCGTTCCGGAACGCCTTGCCGATCTGCGCAATGCCGAAGGGGATCTTCTGACGCGAGGACTGCAGGACGTTGAGATAGTTGACGTAAATCCCCTGCGCGGTCTCCGGCCGCAGGTAGATGACCGCAGCCTGTTCCTCGACTGGGCCCATGAACGTCTTGAACATCAGGTTGAACTGGCGCGGCGCGGTGAGCGTGCCTTTACTGCCGCACACCGGGCACTGCGCGTCCGGCTGACCCGGCGTGCCTTTGATTCTCGGATCGTCGGCACGGAAGCGGTTCTTGCAATGCTTGCAGTCCACCAGGGGATCGGTGAAACCCGACACGTGCCCCGACGCCTCCCAGACCTTCGGATGCATCAGGATGGCGGCATCCAAGCCTTCAATGTCGTGGCGTTCGTGCACCATCGAGCGCCACCAGCGCTCTTTGATGTTCTTCTTGAGCTCGACCCCGAGGGGCCCGTAATCCCAGACGGAGCCCAGGCCGCCGTAGATCTCGGAGGATTGGAACACAAAGCCGCGCCGCTTCGCCAGCGACACGAGCTTCTCCATGATTTTCTCGGCAGTGGCGGGGGGAGGCATAGCGAGCCGGAAGTTAAATGTGCAGCGCCTCGCGCGCGACCTGCTCGGCCATCTGCGCGAGCGCCGCACCGTCGAGCATCCGGCCGTCGCTGTCGCCGCCCACCGTATGCACTCCGATCAGACCTTCCACGCGTCCCGCAACCACAGCCACCGTTTTCCGCGCCGCCTGGGCACGCCGCACCACTTCGCCCGGCGCTTTCCCGACGAGCGAGGTCTTATCGAAGATCCCTTCGCCGGTGATCACGAGATCGGCCTTGGCCAGTGCCGCATCGAAACCCGCGCGCTCGAGCACCCATTCGGCACCGTTCGTCAGCTCCGCCCTCGCGAAGAACGCGAGTCCTGCCGCCAATCCGCCGGCGGCCCCACCCATAGCCGTCGTTCCGAGCTCCGGCCTCCCGGCTTGCGCCCAGAGCTCCGCCAGCCGGGCGAGGCCCGCAGCGAGCTCCGGAATTTCCTCGGGTCGCGCACCCTTCTGCGGTCCAAAGACCGGCGCGGCGCCATCGGGTCCGAGGAGCGGCGTGGCGACGTCGGCCAGTGCAACGACGCGCGCCGCGATCCCCCACCCCGACCCGAACGACGCGAGTGCCATCAGTGCCCCGCCGCCGTCGGGAAGCGGCTGACCCGACGCATTCTCGAACGTCCAGCCGAACCCGCGCGCCGCTCCGGTGCCGCCGTCCACGGTTGCCGTGCCGCCGAGGCCGACCACGATTGTCTTGGCGCCGCGATCCGCGGCGGTCCAGATGAGTTCGCCGACGCCTCGCGTTGTCGTTCGCATCGGATCGCGGTCTTCGGGCTCGACCAGGGCGAGGCCGCAGGCGGATGCGCTCTCGATGATCGCCGTTTCGCCGTCGATCCAGCCCATCTCCGCCGACACCGAATCGCCGATGGGGCCCGTGACCTGCAGGCGTTCGCGCAGCGCGCCGGCCGGCAGCACGACGTCGAGCAGCCCATTGCCGCCATCGGCGACTGGGCACTCGAGCACCGAGGCGCCCGGCACGGCGCGGCGCACACCCGTCGCGATTGCCTCAGCGACCTGGCGTGGACCGAGTGTGCCCTTGAAGGCTGCGGGAGCGACGAGGATGACAGGAGGCACGGCGGCAAGATAGTAGAAACGAGAAACCCCCTGAGTTTCCCCAGGGGGTGATCGCCTGCCGCACACCGTGCGCCCTAGAACCCGATGTGAGCGAAGCGAACGACTTTCTCGCAAATCGGGGGCGGCGCTACGGACTCGGCAGCTGGGCAATCTCGCTTGCGCGAGACCCCTTGCTTTGCGCCCCGCCGTCACCGGCGGTTTGCCCTTTTCGAGAGTTCTGCTTCTTTATCGAAGCAAGAAGGGTGCCGAGTTGTAAGCGTTGTCACAGCAATTGAGAGTCAGACGACCTAGGGAAAGTACCGTACTGTTTTCTGCACTAATGAGTGCAGAATGCGGCGTGGAAATTTTCACTTCAGACTTCGATTATCTGATCACGGCGAGTGCCGACACTCACATAGCGAATCGGCGCGCGGGCCAGATCCTGCAAGCGATCGACGTAGGCTCGCGCCGCCGGCGGCAGATCCGCCAGCCTCCGCACTTCCGTCAACCGTTTTTGCCAACCGGGTACCATCTCGTAGATCGGCTCGACTCGCGCGATCGTCTCCACATCGGCCGGCATGCTGTCGATCTCCCCTCCGTCTAGCCGATAGCCCACTCCGACCGGTATCTCGGCAAACGTGTCCAAGACGTCCAGCTTGGTCACCGCGAGTCCGGTGAGCCCATTCACCCGCACCGCATACCTGACCACGACGGCGTCAAACCATCCGCATCTCCGCGGCCGCCCCGTCGTCGCGCCAAACTCGCCCCCGAGCTCCCGAATCCGCTCGGCGACCGCCGGTTCCGCTTCGGTGGGCAAGGGCCCATTCCCGACCCTGGTCGTGTAGGCTTTCACGACGCCGAGGACGGCGTCGATCGCCGTGGGGCCGATGCCGACGCCGACCGCAGCGCCACCCGCAGTCGTATTGGACGACGTGACATAGGGATAGGTGCCGTGATCGACATCGAGGAGCGCGCCCTGCGCGCCTTCGAGCAAGACCGACTCACCGCGCTCGAGCGCCTCCCACACGACCCGCCCCGCATCGACCGCCAGCGGCAAGAGCCGCGGCGCGAGGCGCTCCAACAGGTGGACGTGCTCTTCGGCACTGGCTCGCTCCCCGCTTCCGGCTCCGCCGCTCAGCATTCCCAGCATCTGGTTCGCCGCGTCGACGCGCGCGCGCACGAGATCCTGGGCGTGGCGGAGGTTGCGCAGATCGCCGACGCGCAAGCCGCGCCGGCCGTACTTGTCCTCGTAGGTCGGGCCAATGCCCCGTCCCGTCGTGCCGATCTGTTCGTGTTTCTCGCGGGCGCGATCCAGCAGCTTGTGATAGGGCAGCGTGAGGTGAGCGCGATCGGAGATGTGCAGCTTGTGCTCGGTGCGGACGCCCCGCTGCTCCAGAGCATCGAGCTCGGCAAACAGCTGCTCGGGATCGAGCACCACGCCGTTGCCGACCACGCACACCGCGCCCTGGAGGATTCCCGAGGGGATCTGGTGCAGGACGAACGACTTGCCCTGCCCCGTGTCGACGGTGTGGCCGGCGTTCGCGCCGCCCTGATAGCGCACCACCAGATCCGCGCGCTCCGCCAGGACGTCGACGATCTTGCCTTTGCCTTCATCGCCCCACTGAGCGCCAACCACTACCACACACTGGGTTTTCGGTCCGAACACTCGAGCTGCTCCTCGGGGCAACGAAAAAGCCCCCGCCGGGGTGGGGGGGCTTGGAGTATCCTCTGTGGGAAGCTATTCAGCGCGCAACACCCGCGCCAGCCCTGCGGCGACGCTCGCGGCCCCATCCAATCGGACACGCGCGACACTATCCGCCGGCCGATGAATGATCCGCATCGTCTGCCAATCCCCCTTGAGAATCGTGACACACTCGCGACAGACTGCCGACAGCGCGATACCGTCGACGATCACGGGCAACCACCGCCATTGGCGGGCCTTGAGCGCGTCTGCCACCGCGCCGCCGATTCTCCCACGACGGTGAACGAATGCCGTCGAGCGACCGGTGTCGTCCAGGCTATCGAGATTGATCAGCGCGGCGGCGGCAAACAGGCTCGAGCGCTCCGCGGCCAAGGATCGCGCGCCGACAAGACCGAACTCCTCGGCGTCCGAAAAAACCACACCCACCCGTGCTCCAGACGACAACTGATCGATCGTCATGAAGATCGCGACGAGCGCGGTCGCGTTGTCGACGGCCCCGGGAGAGTTGTCGGTGACGCGATTCTGTGACACGATGACGAACGCGACCGCCAGGATCGCGAGCGCGGGGAGGAGTGCCACGAACAGGGTGACGAAACCAAGCAGCAACGCGAAGAACCCAACCAGGCGGACGGCCATCGAGATCGGCTGGCCTTTGGAGTCATAGTGCGCCACGAGCCAGACGGACGGTCCGACAGTCGGACCGCCGGACAGCCGCTGGGCGATGAGATTCGTGCCCGCGACGACGCGCGGCGTACCGAGGAGCGCGCGCGCCGGTCGGCCGCGGAACGCCTGCTGCTCGACACTGAATCCGCGGGCCATCAGCTCGCGCTTCAGGATCTCTCGAACCTTTTGATGATTGGGTGTGCCCGCGAGCCGGGGAATCGCCAGCTCGCGGAACAGGACGGCGTAGTCAGTCACCGCGCACGAGCGCGCTGACGCGCTCGCGATCGGCCGGGGTGAGCGGCGCGAGCGGCGGCCGCACCGGCCCGCCCTGCAACCTGACGGCGTCCATCGCGGCCTTCACGCCGGCGGGGCCATGCTTGCCCACGATCTCTTTGTCGAGCGGCGTGATACGCTCCTGCAGCGCCCCGGCCGCCACGCGATGGCTCCCCCCCAGCTCGAATTCGCGCACGAGCTGCACACAGAGGGTCGGCGCGAAACAGGCGACCCCCACGATGCCGCCCTGACACCCCAGCTCCAGCGCGGTGAAGAGCAGCGACGCTCCACCGACGAGCACGGTCCAGTGCGGCACCGCTGCGCGGTAGGCAGCGACGTTCTTCGCATCGCCGGACGAGTCCTTGACGCCGATGATCCGCTGGTGCCCGGCGAGCTGCTGCAACAACCCGGGCGCGAGCGACAGATGCGTGTACTTGGGGATGTTGTAGATCAGGACCGGCACCGAGCTCGCGTCCGCGACGGCTCGAAAATGATTCACGAGTGTGGCGGGCGTCGCGGCGCCCGAGAAATAGGACGGCGGCCGGACGAGAACCGCGTCGGCACCCTCGGCTGCCGCGGCTTTCGACAGCGCGATCGTCTGTCTGGTGGATTCACTTCCCGTGCCAGCGATGAGCCATCCGCCGTCGGTCAGGACCTCGCGGGCCAGCGCGACCAGATGCCGCTGCTCGTCGGGCTCGAGGAGCGGTGCCTCACCGGTGGATCCGCACACCACGATACCGGCGACGCCCTCGGCGAGCAGGCGCGAGATGTTCTGCCGGAACGCCAACGGCGCAATGTCGCCCGTCGCCGGATCGAATGGCGTCGTGACGGGTGGGAACACACCCGCGGGCGCGGATTTCGGTGGCTTCACGATGGCAACATGCCCGAGAGATCGTCCGTGAAGCCGGCCGGTTTGGCGTCGACGGCCGGTGTCGGCTCCGTCGGCGGCACCACGCGCGAGCGTCGCCGCAGCGTGCGCATCTGGAGCTGGAAGTCGGATGGATTGGACGAGGCGGCCAGCGCCGTCTCGTACGTCACGACGTCCTCGGCCACGAGATCCATGAGATGCTGATCGAACGTCTGCATGCCGTATTGCTCGCGTGACTCCTTGACGTAGTCCGGGAGCGACGGCGTGCGGTCGCGGTCACGGATCATATCGCGCGCCGTGCCCGTCGCGAGCAACACCTCGAGCGCCGCGGCCCGGCCGTGCGCGTCCGCGCGCGGCAGCAGCCGCTGCGAGACGACGGCGTGCAGCGCTTCCGACAGACGCAGCCGCGCGATCTCCTGCTCTTCCGGCGGAAACATCGAGATGATGCGGCTCACGGTCGTGACCGCGTCGGGCGTATGCAGCGTCGAGACGAGCAAATGCCCCGTCTCGGCCGCTTTCATGGCGGTGTCGATTGTCTCGGCATCGCGCATCTCGCCAATCAGGATGACGTCGGGATCCTGGCGCAGCGCGGCGCGCAGGCCGGTGCGGAAGTCGTCGGTGTCCACGCCGATCTCGCGCTGCGTCACCGAGCAGTTGATGTCGCGATGCAGGAATTCGATCGGGTTCTCGAGCGTCAGGATGTGGCGATGCTGGTTCTGATTGATGTGATTGATGATCGCCGCCATGGTCGAGCTCTTGCCCGAGCCCGTCACGCCCGTGACCAGGATCATGCCCCGCTCGGCGGTGGCGACCTGGGCGAGCACGCCCGGCAGCTTCAGCGATTCGAAGGTGGGGACGTCGAACGGAATGACGCGCATCACGATCATGAACGACGAGCGCTGCCGCAGGATGTTGACGCGGAAGCGGCCGATGCCGGGCATGCCCCACGAGCAGTCGTAATCGCGCAGCCTGTCGATCCGCCCGCGATCCTCTTCGTTGGCGATCAGCTTCTGCGCGATCGCCTTGGTCTGCTCGGGCGTCAGGCGCTGCTTGGTCAGCGGGACCAGTTTGCCATCGATGCGGGCGCGGAAGACGTCGCCCGCCTTGATATGCAGGTCGGACGCCCCGCGGTCCACCGCAGCCTTGATGATTTTTTCCATTCAGTACCCGGCTTCCAGATCGACGACGTTCGTGAGGGGCGCCCCTGCAAGATAGCGCCCGATGTTCTCGACAATGAGGGCCGTCTCCCGCTCCCAAAAGGCCGTTGTGACAGCGCTTACGTGCGGACTCACCAGCACGCGCGCATGCCGCCAAAAGGGGTGTTCCGGCTGCAGCGGCTCAGTCGCAAACACGTCGAGCGCCGCTCCCCGCAGCCGCCGCAGCTCGAGCAGCTCGAGGAGCGCGGTCTCGTCCAACAGGGGGCCGCGCGAGATGTTGATGACGAGCGCATGGAGCGGCAGGCGTTCGAGCACGCTGCGGTCCACGGCACCGGCCGTCTCCGCCGTGTGCGGCGCCGCGATGACCAGCACGTCGCTCCCGCTGGCCAGACGCGGCAAGTCGCCGAGCTTCCCGACCCATCCCACGCCGCGCGGTCCGCCGCGCTCCGGATGGCGCCGGACGCCCGACACGGACATGCCGAGCGCCAGCGCGCGCCGGGCGACGGCATTGCCGATGCCGCCGAGCCCCACGATCCCGACCCGGAGACTCCGGAGCTCCCGCATCGGAATCGCGCCGTCGGTGAAGTCCTCCCTGGCCCAGCGGCCCTGGCGCTGCGCCGAGACCATGCGGTCGAGCCCGCGCGTGAAGTAGGCGATCGCGGCGATGACCCAGTCGGCCATCGGGTCGGCGTGGACACCGGCGGAGTTCGTGAGCACGACACCGGTGCCGGCGAGATGCGCGAGACTCGAGCCGACGCCAGCCGTGGCGGTGTGCGCCCAGCGCAGCGTGCCCTTGCCCGCGGCGGCAATCCCCGACGGGACGCCGTAGCCGAGATAAATCTCGGCGCCCCGCGCCGCCGCGATGGCCTCAGGAGATCCCGACCCGCCGTCACCGTCGGAGACCGCGGGGGCTTGGACTTCCGCAACATCCCAGCCCTCGCCGAGCGCGTTCTTGATCTCGACCACGCGCGGGCGCGGAATCCGCCACACCGCGCGCGGCGATGCCAGATCGATGACCAGACGTCGGGTACTCACTCTCCCGTGGACACAGTCCGGACGTGGTCGTGGTGGAGGAGCGTGATCATGAGCTGATCGTGGAGTCGCTTGGAGCCGCGGAGGTCGAAATCGATGACGAGGTCGACGTTTTCTTGACGGCTCGCAACGGCGCTGACCTCGAGCCCCGCGCGCCGGACGAGTGACTCGAGATCCTCGAGCACCGTGGGACCGGCGTGGGCGTGAACCGTAATCGTGGAGCGCATCGACTGGCGCTCGACCAGCTTCTCGACCCGGCCGAGCCCCGCGAGAACCGCGAGGACGACCAGCGTTGTGGCGATGCCTTCAAGATAGTAGCCGCTCCCCAGGGCGACGCCGATCGCCGCGACGACCCAGATGGTTGCGGCGCTCGTGAGCCCAACGACCGCGCCGCGGGCGTGCAGAATCGTCCCCGCGCCGATGAACCCGACGCCCGTGACGATCTGCCCCGCCACACGCGTGGGATCGGTGCCCGTTGCGCCCGCGCCGGCAATTGCGCTCAGCATGGCAATGGAGAGGTGCGTGTAGAGCACGGAGCCGATGCAGATCAGAATATTCGTGCGGAGGCCCGCCGGTTTGCCGCCGAGCTCGCGCTCGAGACCGATCGCGCCCCCCAACACGGTGGCGAGGCCGACCTGGAGCATCAGCTCGAGGCGGAAGATCTCCACGACCTGTCTAAACATGCTTGAGGAATCCCATCCGCTCGCGCACATCCGCGATCGTGCGTTGCGCCAGCGCGCGCGCGCGGTCGGCACAGCCGCGGAGCCGTTGGAGCACTCCCGCGGGATCGCGTTGCAACGCCGCCGCGCGCTCGCGCAGCGGCGCCAGCTCGGTGATCATGTTGTCGGCCAGCACGCGCTTGCAGTCGAGACACCCCCACGCCGCGGTCCGGCATTTGTGCGCCACGTCGGTCACCGTGTCCGGGGGCGAGAACCCCTGGTGCAGCGTGAAGATGTTGCAGATTTCCGGCGTACCCGGATCTTTCCGGGTCTTGCGCGCGGGATCGGTGGCGGCGGGCCTGAGCTTCTCCCAGATCGAGTCGGGCGATTCGAACAGCCCGATCGTATTCCCCAGGCTCTTGGACATCTTGGCCTTACCGTCGAGCCCCAGCACCCGCTTGGTCTTCGTCAAGAGCGGCTGGGGCTCGGGGAAGAAGCCCTCGCCATACCGGGCATTCCAGCGGCGCGCGATCTCGCGCATCAACTCGAGATGCTGGACCTGGTCCTCGCCGACCGGCACAAGACTAGCTTTATAGAGGAGTACGTCAGCCGCCTGCAACACGGGGTACGCCAGCAGCCCCAGGGCGATGCTTTCCTGGCGCTGCGCCTTGTCTTTGTACTGGGTCTGGCGCTCGAGCTCGCCGAGCGGCGTGACCGCCGCGAGGAGCCAGTTCAGCTCGGTGTGCTCGGCGACGTGCGATTGCACGAACACGATGCATTTGTCGGGGTCCAGCCCAGCCGCAAACAGACTCACCGCCATGTCGAACGTCAGGGACGACAGGGCGCTCGCGTCGTAGGGCTGGGTGATGGCGTGCAGGTCGACCACGCAAAACAGGCAATCGTGCTGCGTCTGGAGCCGCACCCAGTTCTGTACGGCGCCGAGGTAGTTGCCGATGTGCAGCTCGCCGGAGGGCTGGATGCCACTGAACACGCGCTTGGAGGTCACGGGCCAGCAAGGTGCGTGAATACAACGACTTAGTCAAGCTGGCGGAGCGCGCGGCAGTGCGCGCCGCCGACTATTTGCGCACCGCAGTGCCACCCGCGGTGCACACCTGGACGGAAAAATCCCAGCACGATTTCGTGACGGAAGTCGACCGCGCGGCCGAGAGCATGATTGCTGAAGTCATCCTGCGCGACGCGCCGGAATCCGTCATCGTCGGCGAAGAGTTGTCGCCGCAGCGGGTGGCGCAAGGTGAGCTCGTCTGGATCGTCGACCCGCTCGATGGAACGACGAACTTTCTGCACGGCTACCCGCAGTACGCGGTCAGCATCGGCTGCGTGGCCGACGGTAAACTGGTCGCCGGCGTCGTTCACGACGTGTGCCGCAAGCGCACCTACACCGCCACGCGCGGCGGCGGCGCGTTCGAGGAAGACACGCGCCTGAGCGTCTCTGCGGTGACCGATCCCCGCCTGGCGCTCATCGGGACGGGTTTCCCCTTCAAGGCGCTGAACCAGCTGCACGTCTATTTGGCGCAGTTCGCCGCCGTGACCGGCGCCGCCAGCGGCATCCGGCGCGCCGGCGCGGCGGCGCTCGACCTCGTCGACGTGGCTGCCGGGCGGCTGGACGGCTTCTGGGAGCTGCAGCTCGCGCCGTGGGACGTCGCGGCAGGCACATTGCTCATCCGCGAAGCAGGCGGCATCGTCACGCGGGCCGACGGCGCCGCGGACGTGTTGCGTAGTCCGGGCGACGGTTCGATCGTCGCTGGCAATGCCGCCATGCATAAGTGGCTCATCGATCTCATAAGGAAGAGCTGATGACCGCTCCGCTGGTCGAATGCGTCCCAAACTTCTCCGAGGGACGCGATCCCGCCACGATCGACGCGCTCCGCGCGGCCATCAGCGGCGTCCCCGGCGTCCAGCTGCTCGACGTCCAGTCCGACACCTCGCACAATCGCTCGGTCTTCACGTTCGTGGCGCCGCCCGCGGCTGCCGGAGACGCCGCGTTCGCCGCGATGCGCGTCGCGACCGACCGCATCGATCTCACGAAGCACTCGGGCGAACACCCGCGGATGGGCGCGACCGACGTGGTGCCGTTTGTGCCGGTCGCAGGGGTGACGATGGACGATTGCGTCGCGCTCGCCCGCACGCTGGGCGAGCGCGTCGGCAGGGACCTGGGAATCCCTGTGTTTCTATATGCCAAGGCCGCGACACGCCCGGAACACGAGCGCTTGCCGGACATTCGCAAAGGCGAATTCGAGGCGTTGCGCGAGCGCACCTTGGCACCCGACTTCGGTCCCCCCAAGGCGCATCCGACAGCCGGCGTCACGGCGATCGGAGCTCGGCCGTTCCTCGTCGCGTTCAACGTGTATCTGGATACTCAGGACATCGCGGTCGCCAAAGCGATCGCGAAACAGATCCGCACTTCCAGCGGCGGGTTGCCGGGCGTGCAGGCAAGCGGCTTCATCGTCGACGGTCTCGCGCAGGTTTCGATGAACCTCCTGGACATCGACATCACGTCGCCCGCCGTGATCTTCAACGCGATCAAGGCGCGCGCGGAAAAGCATGGCGTCGCGGTGCAGAAGAGCGAAATTGTGGGTCTCATTCCGGAGCGCGCCCTCATCGGCGCGGCGGAAACCGCGCTGCGGCTCTCCAATGCAGGAGATCACATCCTGGAAGCGAAGATCGGCTTCTCGCCCCGGGATACTGCACCTTCCCTCGACGGCTGGATCGATGCGCTGGCCGGGGAAGCCCCGACGCCGGGTGGTGGCAGCGCCGCGGCGCTCGCCGGGACGCTCGCCGCGGCGCTCGTGGCCATGGTTGCGCGGCTGACCGTCGGACGGAAAGCCTATGCGGCGGTCGAAGCCCAGGCCCGCGAGATCCTCGCCGAAGCCGAGCAATTGCGCGGCGAGCTGCGGCGGCTGGTGGATGAGGACGCGACTGCCTACGAAGGGGTCACGCGCGCATACAAGATCCCCAAGGGCGATCCGCGCCGCGCTCAGGCGATCGACGACGCGCTGTTGGCCGCGGCCCGGCCTCCCGCGGACGTCGTCAAGCGCGGCCGGCGACTGCTCGCGCTCGCCCAAACCATCGAGCACATCGGGAACAAGAATGCCGTGAGCGACGCGCGAGTGGCTGCAATGCTGGCGAGAACCGCGATCGACGGGGCGACGGAAAATGTGAACGCAAACCTGGCTGGCGTGTCGGACCAGGCGAGAGCAAAAGAGTCCGGCGCTGGGTGAGGATTGGTGCTAGGGGCGCAGCATGCTGCGCCCCTACCGTCACGCCGTGGTCAGAATCCTCGGCCCGTTGTCCGTCACGGCCACCGTATGCTCGAAGTGCGCCGACAGCGAGCCGTCCTGCGTCACCACCGTCCATTTGTCGTCCAGCGTCCTGATCCCGGAGCCGCCGATGTTGATCATCGGCTCGATGGCGATGGTCATGCCGGGCACGAGGCGCGGGCCGCGCTTGGGCTTGCCGTAATTCGGGACTTGCGGCTCCTCGTGAAACGACGCGCCGATGCCGTGGCCGACCAGCTCCCGGACGACGGAGTACCCCGCCCGCTCCGCCACCTGCTGCACCGCGTGGCCGATGTCGCCCACGTGATTGCCCGCGCGCGCCTGCGCCACGCCGGCCGCCAACGCCTCCTGCGTCACCTCCAGCAGGCGCGCCACCTCCGGCTTGACGTCGCCGACAGGGAATGTGGCGGCGGAATCGGCGTGCAACCCCTCGAGCCACACGCCCACGTCGATGCTCACGATATCGCCGTCGTGCAGCACGCGTTTGTGCGACGGGATACCGTGGACGATCTCCTGATTGATCGACGTGCAGAGCGTGGCGGGAAAATCGTACAGCCCCTTGAACGACGGCTGGGCGCCGGGATGGCTGCGGATGAACGTTTCGGCGAGGTGGTCGAGCTCCTCGGTCGTGGTGTCGGGCCGCACGTGCCGCCCCACCAGCGCCAGCGTCTCGGCGACGATCCGGCCGGCGGCGGCCATCGTCTCGATCTCGCGAGGCGACTTGATGGTGATCATCGCCCGATGATCCGCTTGATCTCCTGCGCGATGTGCTCGACCGATCCGGTGCCGGGGACCCGGTGCACGATGCCGCGCTGGGCATAATGCGCGATGAGCGGGGCGGTGTCCCGCTGATAGATCTGCAGACGGTTCGCGATAGCTTCGGGGCTGTCGTCGGTGCGCCCCTCGACCTGGGCGCGCGCACGCATGCGCCGGATCAGCTCGTCCTCGGTGACGTCCAGCAGGAGAATGTGGTTCAAGCGTTGGCCGCTCTGCGCGAGCGTCTTGTCGACGAGTTCCGCTTGCGCCGCGGTGCGGGGGAACCCGTCGAGGATCGCGCCGGTTTTCGCTTCCGGCCTGTCCAACTGCGCTTTGATCATGCCCAGGATGATGCTGTCGGGCACCAGCTTGCCTTCGTCGTAGTACTTCTTGAACTCGAGTCCGAGCGGCGTGCCGTCCAGCATCGCCTTCCGGATGAGGTCGCCGGTGGTGATCTTGGGCACCCCGAGGCGCTCGGCGAGGATTTTCCCTTGCGTCCCCTTCCCCGAGCCGGGCGCTCCCAGGATGAGGATGAACACTAGCGGCGGAAGCGCACCCGCGAGGTGCCGCCGCCCGCGCCGCCCCCCTTCATGAAGCCGTCGTACTGGCGCAGCAACAGATGCTGCTGCACCTGCTGCACCGTATCGAGCGCCACCCCGACGACGATGAGCAGCGCCGTGCCGCCGAACCCGAACGGCATGTTGAGCGTGTTCTGCACGACGATCGGGAGCAGCGCCACGAAAGTCAGGAAGAGCGCCCCCGGCAGCGTGATGCGGCTCAGCACTTCGTCGATGTAATCGGCGGTGGCCGCCCCCGGCTTCACGCCGGGGATGAACGCGCCCTGCTTCTTGAGGTTCTCCGCCAGGTCCACCGGGTTGAAGATGATGGACGTGTAGAAATAGGCGAAGAAGACGATCAGCACGGCGCTGGACAGGATGTACCACACCGACGTCGTGTTGAAGTACTCGGCGAAGGTCTTCAGCCACGGAATGCCGCTGAACGTCGCCACCGTGCCCGGCACGATGATCAGCGACTGCGCGAAGATGATCGGCATCACGCCCGCGCTGTTGATGCGCAGCGGGATGAACGTTTTCTGCCCTTCGCGAATCCGGCCTCGCCCCATCACCTTGCGGGGGATCTGGACCGGGATCCGGCGCGCCGCCACCGTGATCGCGACGGTGCCCGCGACCACCAGCACACACATGATCAGCACGATGAGCAACACGGGGAAGCTGAGCGTGCCCGTCTTCAACGCCTCGAACGTGTTCACCGTCTCCGGGAGGATGCGCTCGACGATCGAGAAGAAGATCAGCAGGCTCATGCCGTTCCCGATGCCGCGCTCGGTGATCTGCTCGCCGAGCCACATCACGAAAACGCCGCCCGTCGTCAGCGTGAGGACCGTCGTCAGGCGGAAGCCGAAGCCCGGATGGGAGACGGCATTGGGCAGCGACTCGGTGAAGACCGCGAAGCCGTACGCCTGGAAGATGCACAGCAGCACGGTCACATAGCGGGTCCACTGGGTGAGCGTCTTCTTGCCCTCTTCGTCGCGCTGCATCTTCTCGATGACCGGGAACACCGGCCCCGCCAGCTGGAAGACGATGCTGGCCGAGATGTACGGCATGATGCCGAGGGCGAAGACCGTCGCGCGGCGCAAGGCGCCACCCGAGAAGAGATCGTACAGTCCAAACAGGGTGCCCGACCCCCTCGTGCCCATGAAGTCGGCGAGGGCGTCGACGTTCACGCCCGGCGTCGCGATGTGCGCCCCGATCCGGTAGATCACGAGGCACAGCAAGGTAAAGAGGAGCTTTTCCTTGAGCTCCGGAACCTTGAACAGATTGGGAATCGGCGCCGTCACGCGATCGTTCCGCCGGCCTGCTCGATCTTGGACTTGGCGCTCGCGGAGACCGCGACGCCCTTCACCACGAACTTCCGTCCGGAGACTTCACCCGTGCCGAGCAGCTTGATCGGGTGGTCGGGACGGCGGACCAGCCCGGCGCCGAACAGCGTCTCCGGCGTGACCTCGACGCCTTCCGCCAGCAGCACGAGATGGCGCACGTTCACAACCTGCGCCGGCTGCTTGAACGGATTGGTAAAGCCGCGCTTGGGAATGCGCCGGATGAGCGGCATCTGGCCGCCTTCGAATCCGGGGCGGACGTGGCCGCCCTGCCGCGCGGTTTGGCCTTTGCCGCCGCGGCCGGCCGTTTTCCCGATTCCCGATCCCGGACCCCGGCCTTTCCGAATGCGCGCCCGATGCGAGCCGCGCGGCGGCCGCAGATCATGCAACGCCAGCCGCTGGAATTGGGCCTCGGGGCTGGGGGCTCGGGGGGGGCGGCGGGGGGACTTGGCCCGCGGCTTCCGTGTCGTTTTTGCTTTCGCCTTCGGCGTCACTTCTTGCCTTCCTTTTCGGGTGTCACCTCGATCAGATGACGCACCTGTTGCAGCATCCCGCGCAGCGCGGGATGGTCCGCGTGCACGACTTCATCCTGATGGTGCTTGAGGCCCAACGCCTCGAGCGTCCGCTTCATGCGGTACGAATGGCCGCTGCCCGAGCGTACCTGCTTGATTCGCAGCTTGCCTTTCACAACCGGCGGCAGGATCCGGTCACGACCCGATTTGCGTTTGCGGTATTTCCGCGTCGGGGGCAGCCTACCCATGGGTCACCGCCGTCGGGACCGCTGACTCCTGGCGCGCGCGATAGTGAATCGCATCCGGCTCGACGCCGCGCTCGCGCGCGACGCGCCGCGCGGTCGTCAGCCGCTTGAGACCATCCATCGTCGCCCGCACCATGTTGTGCGGATTGGTCGAGCCGAGGCTCTTCGTCAGGATGTCGCGGATCCCCGCGCACTCGAGCACCGCGCGCACCGGACCACCGGCGATCACGCCCGTACCCGATGCGGCGGGCTTGAGCAGCACGCGGCCCGCGCCGTGCTTGCCGATGATCTCGTGGGGAATCGTTCCGCCCGTGAGCGGGATTTCGTTCATGCGGCGGCGCGCCGCCTCGACGGCCTTGCGCACCGCTTCGCTGACCTCGTTCGCCTTGCCGGTCGCGATCCCGACCTGCCCCTTGCCGTCGCCGACGGCCACGAGCGCGTTGAAGCTGAAGCGCCGGCCGCCCTTTACGACCTTCGCCACGCGATTGATCGCGACGACGTTTTCGACCATGCCGTCGCCTTCCCGCTGGCCGCCCCGATCGCCGCCGTCGCGGCGGTCACCGCCGCGACCTCTGCCCCGGCCGCCCCGGCCGCCGCCGCCCTGACCGCGAGGCCCGCGGGGGGGGCGGCGCTCCTCAGCCGCTGCCGCAGGGGCGGTGGCCGCGGCCGGGGCGGCCGGGGCCGTGACTTCAGGAGCCGGCGCGCTCTCGCTCTGCGGCGCTTCCTGATTCTCTTGATCCATTGCCATTAGAACTCCAGTCCGCCCTTGCGCGCGCCGTCCGCGACGGCCTTCACGCGTCCGTGATACTGATACCCGCCGCGGTCGAACACGACCTTGGCGATGCCTTTGTCCTTAGCCTTCGCGGCGATGAGCTTCCCGACGGCGAAGCTCCGCGCCACTTTGCCCTTGCCCTCGACCTGCACGCCCTCGGACGTGTCCGCCGCGCCGGCGATGGTGACGCCGCGCTGATCGTCGACCAGCTGCGCGTAGATGTGCTTGGACGAGCGAAACACGACCAGGCGCGGCCGCTCGGGTGTGCCTTCCACCTTCTTGCGAACGCGCAGGTGGCGGCGATAGCGGCTCTGCGCCGCGGTTTTGATTTTCCGAACGGAGCGCATGACTTATTTCGCCGCCTGGGCCGTCTTGCCCGCCTTGCGGCGGACCTGCTCGCCGACGTAGCGGATGCCTTTGCCCTTGTAGGGCTCGGGCGGCCGGACATTGCGCAGCTCCGCGGCCACCTGGCCCACCAGTTCCTTGTCGACGCCCTCGATCTTCAGGAGGACGTTATTGGTCACCGTGATCTTGATCCCTTGCGGAGCGTGATAGGGCACGGGATGCGAGAAACCCACCACCAGCTGCACCCCAAAGGGCTTCGGCTCCGCCTTGTACCCGACGCCCTGGATCTCGAGCGACTTCGCGAATCCGTTGGTGACGCCTTCCACCATGTTCGCGACCAGCGTGCGCGTGAGGCCGTGCAACGCCTTGTGCCGCGACTCGTCGGACGGGCGCTTCACCACGACGGTCCCGTCCTCGAGCGAGAGCGCCATCTCCTCATGCAGCGTGCGGCTGATCTCGCCCTTCGGTCCCTTCACCGTGATCGTGTGCCCTTCGAGCTGCGCCGTAACACCTTTGGGCAGAGCGACCGGTTTCCTGCCGATTCGTGACATTTTAGTTCCTAGTCTCTAGACGCTAGTCGCTACCACACTACAGCCAGCACTTCGCCGCCCACCCGGGCAGTGCGCGCTTCGCGGTCAGTCATGAGTCCCTGCGGCGTGCTCAGGATCGCCATGCCGAGGCCGTTCTTGATGCGCGGGATCTCGCGCGCCTTCACGTAGCGCCGCAGCCCGGGCGATGACACGCGGTGCAGCTCCCGGATGACGGGCGCGTCGTTGTGGTACTTGAGGTACAGTCGCAGCAATCCGTGTTGCCCATCGTCCAGCACCTTGAAGTCCTGGACGTAGTGGTTGTCACGCAGAATCGTGGCGATTGCGACTTTCAGCTTCGACACCGGCATGTCGACCCGGCGGTGGCCCGCCAAACAGGCGTTGCGCACGCGAGTCAGCATATCGGCGACGGGATCAATGACGCTCATGCGAGTCCCCTCTTACCAGCTGGCTTTGCGCACGCCGGGAATCTCCCCGCGGAGCGCCAGCTCACGGAAACAGATGCGGCACAGCTCGAACTTGCGGAGCGTGCCCCGGCTGCGGCCGCAGCGGCGGCAGCGGTAGTAGCGCCGCACCTTGAACTTCGGCCCCTTCTTGACTCTCTCGATCCACGCCTTCTTCGCCATGAATTCTCCTAGGCTGCGGCGCCTGCCGCGCCCGCGGTTTCCAGCCGGAACGGCATGCCCAGCTCTTTGAGCAGCGCCAGCGCGGTGTCGTCGCGCCCGGCGCTCGTCACGAACGTGATGTCCATCCCGTGAATGCGCTCGACTTTGTCGTAGTCGATCTCGGGAAAAATCATCTGCTCCTTGATGCCCAGCGTGTAATTGCCCCGCCCATCGAAACTCTTGGTGGGCAGGCCCCGGAAGTCCCGCATGCGCGGCACCGCGATCGTGATGAAGCGATCGAGGAACTCGTACATGCGGCCGCCGCGCAGCGTGACCGCGCAGCCGATCGCCTGCCCTTCGCGCAGGTTGAAGTTCGCGATCGCCTTCTTGGCACGCGTCGTCACCGGATGCTGGCCGGTGATGGCCGCGAGCTCCGCCACCGCCGCGTCCAGCCCCTTCGGATTCTTGGACGCGTCGCCCATGCCGACGTTGAGCACGATCTTCTTGAGCCGCGGAATCTGGTGCGGGTTCTTGAAGCCAAACTGCTGCTGCAGCTTGGCTCGCACCTGCTGCTCGTAGAAGTCCCACAGCCGGGCCCGCGGCGCGGGCTCGGCCGGGGGCTCGGGGCTCGGGGCCGGCGCCTCGGGCTTCTCTCCACCCTTCGGCGGCTTGCCGCCCCCCTTCGGCGCCTTGGGCTTCTTTTCCTGTTTCTCGTGTTCGTCCGCCATCGCTATCTCACTCTCGGAATCGGTTGGCCCGATTTCACGGCGATCCGTTCCAGCTTGCCTTCCTTGTCATGACGCCGCCGCACGCGCGTCGGCGTCCCCGACTTCGGGTCGAGCAACATCACGTTCGAGGCCGCGATCGGAGCGGGAAACTCGATGACCCCGCTCTCGCCCTGCGGCGACGTGGCGCGCTTGTGCTTCTTCACGATGTTCACGCCTTCCACGACGATCCGGAACTTCTTGGGATAGACGTGGAGGATCTTGCCTTCCTTGCCGCGGTGCTCGCCGCTGATCACGCGCACGACGTCGCCTTTGGCCACGTGGAGCTTGTGTCGCTCGGGGACCGTGCCGGGCTCGCGCCGCGATTTCTTGTAGACGAGCGGCTTCATATCAGATCACCTCCGGCGCCAGCGACACGATCTTCATGAACTTCTTTTCGCGCAGCTCGCGGCCCACCGGGCCGAAGATGCGGGTGGCGCGGGGCTCCCCTTCGTCGTTGATCAGGACGGCCGCGTTCTCGTCGAAGCGGATGTAGGAGCCGTCCTTGCGCTTGGTCTCCTTGGCCGTTCGCACAATCACGGCCTTCGCGACCTCGCCCTTTTTCACCTGGCCGGTGGGGATGGCGTCTTTGATCGTGACCACGACCACGTCGCCGAGCCCCGCGTAGCGGCGCTTGGAGCCCCCCAGCACGCGGATCACCAGGGCGCGCCGCGCTCCGGAGTTGTCCGCGATCTTGACCTGCGATTCTTGCTGCACCATGGCTATTTCGCCTTCTCGATGATCGCGATCACCCGCCAGCGTTTCCGTTTCGACAAGGGCCGCGTTTCCACGATGCGCACCGTGTCACCCAGCTTGGCGCCGTGCTCGTCATGCGCGGCGACCGTCTTGGTGCGGTTGATCTGCTTGCCGTAGAACCCGTGCGCGAACCGGCGCTGCATCGAGACCGTGACGGTCTTCTGCATCTTGTCGCTCACGACGGTCCCCGTCCGAACTTTCCTGCGGCCGCGCTCGGTCATGCGTTGACCCTTTCCTTCAGAATCGTCTGGATGCGCGCAATGTCGCGACGAATCGTGCGCAACTGGAGCGGATTGGTGAGAGACTCCGTCGCCCGGCGGAACTCGAGCCGGAACTTCTCCTCGGTCAGCGACGCCAGCTTCTGCCGCAGCTCGTCGGTCTTGAGCTCGCGCAGCCCCTCGGGCTTGTTCTCGCGTTTCGCCGGCATCTTACCGCTCCTCGCGCTTCACGAACTTCGACTTGACCGGCAGCTTCGCCGACGCGAGCGCCAGCGC
>Ga0209161_10000208_pt1 | contig 45303 bp, 37 predicted proteins | sample GraSoiAngelo_155_FD_186169 | JGI IMG/M metagenome (GOLD analysis project Ga0209161, IMG submission 186169) | Grasslands soil microbial communities from the Angelo Coastal Reserve, California, USA - 14_1009_13_30cm (SPAdes) (version 2) | ecosystem: Environmental > Terrestrial > Soil > Grasslands... | reverse complement strand
TACGTCCGAAGACTGAAGGAAACTCAAAGAAACCTAGACCAACGATCCCTCAAAGCCATTCTCCTGGACGAGGAAACAAAAAGGATAGAAAGACTAGTCGTCGAGCTTATCGACCGACGACTCTCCAAAATTTGGCGAACCTCTCAGACAAACGCCCAAGTCACGGCGCACGCCTCGGAGAAATGGGCTCAGGAAGAACTCTCCACTCTTGCACGCCACTATAGAAAGTTCAAGGAAGACACGGTTCAGGGAATAGAGCCCTCGAACTCTCCAGAGAAAAAGAAAGACAAGCTCCTACTTCGATTCGTCAAAGATATGCCCTCTATCATAGGCGTAGACCTGAAGACTCACGGACCATTCCTGAAAGAAGACATCGCGGTTCTTCCCTACGAGAATGCTGAGAGCCTAATACGGCGAGGCACCGCGGTCGAGATAAGACCAAGCCACAGGGATAATGGATAAAAGGACGCCTCCGCTCCCAGACCAGTCTTTCCCACGGTGAAGGAAAAACGAAGTATCCAAAAGAGATCAACACCTACTGTCCAAAGTGCAAACACCACACGGCACATGCCGTCGCAGTCTACAAGGCGGGTAAGCAGCGGACCCTATCGTGGGGAGCTAGACGACAAGAAAGACGAAAGCACGGCTACGGCGGGCAGAAATTTCCAGAACTGAAACGCACCGCCAAGACCACCAAGAAAGCGCTTGTCAAACTGAAGTGCCGAACCTGCAACTATACAATTGAGAGGCTGGGTATCAGGCTGAGAAAACTGGAGGTCGGAGCGTAACCCCTTGCGATGGGAACTAATACCCAAACCTAGAAGCATATTCCTAAGGGTAAAGTGTCCCAAATGCGCTAACGAACAAGTAATTTTCGAGAGAACCAGCAACTACGTGAAATGCACAGTTTGCGACGAGCTTCTAGCTCAACCAAAAGGTGGAAAGGCAGAGATTAGAGGAGAAATATTGCAGCCCCTCGCCTAGAGGGAACTGGGGAAGAAATCGAGTTGAGTGTCCAGGCTTCACAACCACTAATGCCCGAGGTCGGGGATCTGGTCGTTACGACTGTAACCCGAGTCGAAGACTACGGTGCATATGTGAAGCTCGACGAGTTTAGCGGGATCGAAGGTCTCGTCCATATTTCAGAGATCTCAACCACCTGGGTTCGGAACATCAGGGAACACGCGCGACAAGGCCAGAAGCTAGTTCTCAAAGTCCTGCGAGTAAGCTCACAACGGAACCAGATAGATCTCTCCCTCAGAAGAGTTACTGGGAGAGAAAAGTCCGAGAAGATGCTGGAATGGAAGAAGGAGCGAAAAGCTGAAGCGATCCTCAAGAGCGCCGCTGACAAACTGAAAAAGTCAGCAGATGACGCCGAGGATATCAGAAAGATTCTCCTAGACAAATTCGGGGGACTCTACTCTCCCCTAGAAGAGGCCTTGGACGAGGGCCCCGAGGTCCTTGTAAAGGGCGGATTATCATCCGAATGGGCTCAAGCAATCACCGAGGTTACCAAGACAAAGGTCCGACTTGAAAGGTCGAAGGTCCGAGGGACCGTCTCGATAACCTGCCACAAACCCGGAGGAGTCGAGATAATCAAGCAAGCCCTGACCAGCGCGAAGAAGATCCGCAAACCCCGCGGAAGCGAAGTGAAAATCTACTCGATAGGTTCCCCCAAGTACAGAATAGAAGTGCAAGCTCCCAGCTTCGAAGCAGCCGAGAAAACCCTGAGCCTGGCAGTGGAAGAGGCCTTGGGGACCATCAAGAAGGCTGGCGGCGAGGGAAGGAAGCTTGGATGAAATGGCTGATGAGACGATGCCCAAACTGCTCAAAATATACCCTAAAAGAAATCTGTCCCGTTTGTGCATCACCGACTAGTAATCCCCACCCTCCAAAGTTCTCGCCGGACGATAAGTACGCCCGGCAGAGAATGGTAGGATCTAGCGCGACTTCACAAGAAGCCTAGACCGTTCTCACATGAAAGTTAAGGGCTGAGGCATCGTAACTGCGATGTCCAAGAGTTGGGCGGGATCACCTTGCCACCTCGCCCGGACCAGAATGTACGGTTGCCCTGTCGGTAGCTTAGTTGTCCAATCATAGGTAAAGTGACCGGATGTCGCAGTAACGTTGGCGATGAAAATCCAATTGCCCCCAGTGCTCAATCTATATTCTAAGAGAACGGGAACCTTCGTTGTATCCACGAACTTGCCCGTCGGGCTGGTCAACGTCCCTGTGATAGTGGTGTTTCCGCCAGTAGGGCGGACAATTGCTGGAGTGAGCTGGGCTGTCATAGACGGCTGGTCAGGATACCTCAACGAATAGACGAGAACATATGACGATGAAGAGGGAAAGACTTGGACGAAATAGTTGGGCGTGGCAGGTCCTGTATCGTTCCATCCGTTAGGTCGTCCTCCTGGATAGCTGCTTCGCATCAAGAGTCCGAGAACGGTATTGCTGGTTGGAATCTGCACCGTGCTGGGACTTGTCCCCACATTGCTCGTTATCCTCTCATCTGTAGTCTTATTGTCAATCGTCACGATACGATGGTATTCTGACGCACCTGTCGAGGGATTCGTGATAATCTGTCTAAAACTCACGCTAGCAACCCCCATAGGGGTATTGATCGATGTGTTGTTGCCTATCCGGACCATCCAGTACCATTTACTATCATCACCGTATCCGCAAAAGGGCGGTCCACCCGAGCCGCAGAGCCCACGGTTGTTATAACTGACAAAGATTGCCACGTGAGTAACTCTCTCCTGCCGCATTAGTTGAACAGCGAGAGACTCGTTCAGCATGAAACCAGTCGCTATGTCCTTGATTGCGGTTGTATTCCCTGTTCCGTTATCTGAGAGGGTGGCCAGTCCAGTGTTCACGGTGATCCAGTAACCGTAGTCCCACCAAGTGAAGACAACACTTGAGTGAGGCAGATTATTGTTCATCCAAGAGAGAGCCTCAAGCCAGTCAGGCACGGCCGCACGGACCGGGAGGCTGGCTGACGCGATTGTCGTCGGCGTGTAGGCAGACTGAACGGCGTTGATGAAAGTTGGAACTACGAGGACTAGAATGATGAGCAAAATACCCAGACTGAACTCCCGGCTTACCCTACTAGTGAAGCGTAGTTTGCGTCGGGGAAAGATAACCGCCTGCTGAATAATATCCATCGCGGGCTTACCCAGTTCAACCACGGTTATAGCTGCGAGAGTCGACATCACCGGTGCCAGAATCAGGGTTAGCCGGACAAGGCTGGCCGCGAAGTAGAACCCTGTTACGCCGAATATTATCAAGAGAACGTCACCCTCGCGAAGCCGTTGAAAGGCAAAGAAGAAACCGAAGACACCCAAAATTATCAGGCTGCCCAATTCGAGGTAAAGGCTCGCCCACGTGGAAGGCCTGTTCTCAGCAACCGATGCAACAAGCGGAATACTGTTTCGCACGAAAGGGTTCACGGTTGCGAGGAACTTTCCCTGAAGCAAAGCACCGGACACTACCTTCGTACTTACCAGCCCAAAGATTATCACGGCTGCAGACGCGATTCCCAGTCCCAAGACGCTCAGCCTTCCCCTGCTGGAAGGAGCAAGCCTTGCAAGCTCCATCACAACAAGGAGGCCCATAACTCCGAGCAACGCGATCGTTGTACTCTCGGTCAGAAACGTGTGTCCAAGAAGCGGGATTTCTGTCCCGATGTACAGCATGAAACCAATGGTTATGCCATAAGATAGGAAAAGTCGCGGGGTGTATCGTTTCAGAACCACCAAGGCCATGGCGAACAATGCAAGTACCTCGGCGGCGTAACGGAAACTTCCCCACGAGAAGGACATGTAGATGAGGCTGATGCTCGACATCATGCTGTAGATGATCGTGCTCTTCAAACTCTTTCCAGGATTTACCGCTCGCATGAAGAATAGGAAGGTCAGGATCATTGTAGGGACTCCAACACCTTCATTCCGGAAGAACCCTAGCTCCGTCCGACTGATGAGGCTCGAGCTGAATGCGGTGAACAGGGCGGCGAACAGCCCTGCGCTCTTTCCCCATAGATCCTTCGCGAAAAAGTACGTGACTAAGACAGCGAAGGCCCCGAGTAAGATTGGGCTATAGACGGCTGCATCGTAAAGGCTGATGTTAACGCCAATAGACTGAAAGAACTGGTAGATCAAGGTCCCAGTGAAACTTGTGCCCGGATAACTCGTGACGATAGGAGCGCGTCCGAACGGGAACCATTCACTAGTATTCACATAGGTATACCACGACTGCCAGCCATTGGCTGTAATCTGCCTCATGTCGTTGAAGTTGAAATAGGGATCGAACTCTGAAATGTAAGCCCCCCAGCGAAGAGGAAGCAATCGAACGAGCGAGGCCAATACAAGGGTCAGGGAGAGAATCGAATAGTGTAGAAACGTTGCCCGAGAGATAAGACTCAGGTTCTTTCTGACCGCTCTGAAGCGAGAGGCAATACTTCCTCGTGATAGGCCTGCTCGGATCTCACCGAAGAAGCCTTCAGGTTCAACCTCCACTTCTAGCTAGCACTCTCTCTCTACGGGGGTCCCAGTAATTACGAGGGAATGGCTTCCCATCCCTGCCGTTAATATTCTTGTGGTTGAAGGCTCTGTTAGCTTGTCGTCGGTTGCCTCTCTGACTTATACCTAGGATTCTGGCTCTTGTCGTTTATTGTGTTGGCTGTCAAGTCTGTCTGGCAATACTATGTTCCCGTAGACGATGTTCTTCGTTTGCTGGACGTGTTCAGACGAATGGTTAATGATTCGATACGGATCGGTCTGTTGAACGATGCGTCTTCGCTGAGAAAGCTTTCACTCCTCTCCTACAACCAGCTCGCCCGCTACGATTCTCCTAGCTACTACAAGCTCTGCGCGATAAGCAGAGCAGCAGGAATACTAGCGGCCAGGAACAAGTCTGTCAGGAGAGGGTTTCCTACCAGGACTCCGTATGCTGTCAGACAGCAGCTCGTCTCCTGCTACGGATTCAAGGTCGAGAATGGCGAGTTGAAGATTCCAGTATCGAGAGGCAAACGGTTCCGCATACTCTTGACCAAGCATACTGTCGAGATTATCTCTCAACCAGGAGTCAAGGTTCGCTCTTTCACCCTCACACAGAACAGACTGAGCCTCTGCGTCGCCCGTGACACTTCCATGATAGAATGCACCTCCACGGTGGGTGTTGACCGTAACCTTCGTAATCTCACGGTTGGAAACGACCAGGAGACAAGCCGTTATGATCTCTCGAAGTGTGTGAGAACAGCCAATACCACCATGCGTATCGTCTCCTCTTTTACACGAGACGATGATAGGATAAGAACAGTGATAGCCTCCAAGTATGGACAGCGAAGAACCTCTAGAACTGGTCATCTACTCCACAACGCCACAAAGATAATTGTTGCAGTGGCAGTCCAGCGGAGAACAGCAGTAGTTCTCGAGAACATCGAGGGCATCCGATCCCTCTACCGGAGGGGTAATGGTCAAGGCAGAAAATGTCGCGGTAGAATGAACAGCTGGAGTTTCGGCGAGGCCCAGCGACAGATAGAGTACAAGGCTCGATGGGTCGGTCTACCGGTTATTCGTTTGTCTAGGCGTGAGACCAGAGGTTCCAGTGTGTCTTGTCCGAGATGCGGGGAGAGACTCCAATCGGACAAACGACTAGAACGCAAGCTCTGGTGCGGTAAATGTCGAGTGGTATTGGACCGGGACATGGTAGCAGCGGTCAACCTGGCTCGGCGGGGACGGGTGAGGTTCGCACGTTCCCGGCCTCCCATAACTGAGGCGCAAGGCAGGGCAGGTGAAGCAATGAAGGGGAACCCGACGCCTACGGTAATCCCTGGAGTCGATGCCCCGAAGCTAACTCAACCAACAAAGAGTTAACAGAACCCCACACTTACTCTTGCAAGGCATGCCGCAGCCTACGATTTGTCAATCTCATTCGGCATTCGTTCTTTCCAAGAGTGATATTTGGACGGATGCTTTCCCTACTGATTTGCGCATCCTCGCTCTCCTCTCAAAAAAAGTGTAGGCAAAGATGAAACACCAGATTACCCCAAGACCAATCACAATCCAGTTCTCAACCGAAGGAAGGAGGTATAGATGGTTGAAGACGATGAGCCAGAGCGTTCCCAACAATCCAAAATAGATGTAATTGTGCTGATGTCCAACGGCTCTTCCAGTATATTTCCAAACTTGGACTGGAAGGCCGACAGGAAACTTTGCAATCGGAGCTAAAAGCAAGAATATCCAACTAATCGGTGCCAGCATTATCAGCCAGTTAATGCTCGCGTTCCAGGGTGCCCGGAGCAATTGGAAAGTTCCTATCAGGACGTACGAGAAAAAGACGGTTAGGCCCAGGGCTTGGAAAATGTATCCAAGAAAGACCGCATCGATCAAGGCCAAAGCTCCCATCCAGAAACGACCATTGTACCGTCCCAGCCGGACGATTGGCACGTTGACGCCATACCAGATTAGACCATAGGGAACGTATGAAAAGTCGGGAGCGTATTTGACGATCCTGCGCAGGTTGCGAAGGCCTGGAAAAATATATGACGTTATGTCTCTATGGACAGGCCGTCTGACAATCCAGACCAGTCGAAAAACAGTCACGCCAATTATCGTAGCTAATATTTCCCAATTCATGCTCCTTTTGCCGTCCCGTTCGACCCGAATTTGATTCTCTCGTCCTCTAGCTATCTGCCAAAGTCAAGCTAGTTGCAAAATAACCAACTTTGCATCTGATTGAAACGATTCTTCCGTTTGAATTCTCTAATCGAATATCCATAGGCTTCAAGATGGTCTCTAGTCTTGCTCAACGATTCTGGACTGTGCGTCTCAACCAAAACTCTCGGTCTTCCCTTTAGAGTTTCGATGGCTCCCTGGAGTACAGGAAACTCATCGCCTTCCGTATCTATCTTGATCAGACTAGGCTTTAGCTTGAAACCATCAAGAGTCCTAACTGGGACCCGGAACTCAGCCCTCTTTCTGGACATCCAATTTCGAGTCGACACGATCCTTTCACCAGAGATGTTTGACAGAGCAGCGCGATATACCGAGATGTTATTCAGCTCATTCATCTTCACAGTTGTCCGCAAAATCCTATTTGTTTCAACATTCGGCTCAAAGGCTACCACCGCGCGAAAAGTCCTAGTCGCCCTGACGGCCCAGGTTCCGATATGCGCTCCAACGTCCACGAAAAGCTCTCCGTCGAATGGTTGAACCAGCGATCTCAACCAATCCTCGTGGGTTGAGGGAAAATTCGTTCCTCGAAGGTACCAAACGAACCCTTCTGTCGTAGTTCGCCCTCTAATCCAGTTGAAGCGGTACCTGGGACGAATCAAAACCCGGGCTGCTCGAAGCAAAGTCATTTAGCCCCTCACTCCGTCATTCATTTTGTTGACGTGCGTTCCTCTGGGAACCACGATCTAGAGGGATAGCGTTGAAGTTTACTGTTGTTGATCTGGGCCGGGATTATCCAGGGCACATTAGCGATTTTGGAGATGCTCGTAATTCCTTCATTAAGAATTTGCCTGATGGCGAATATGTCTTGTTCGTCGACAGCGACGAAGAGGCCCCGAAGATGTTGCTAGATTACATCGGCCGCTTGAAGCCCCAGTTCCCCTACTACTGGGTCAGGCGAGTAGAGCTTGTGAACAACAAATACGTGCCCGTCTTCAATCCCAACTACAACGGAAAGCTTTGTTCAAACAAGGTCAGGTTTGTCGGTCGTGTTCACGAAATGCTCACTCCGAGAGAACCCCATGGCGTGATTGATATTCCGATTATTCACAATCACTCCGGTCCAGCATCGTATTCCGGAGGCGCACAGAGCATGATAAAACTCGGATTGTTGAAAGTGCGCGAGGTCGTCCGTGGGTGGTAGCTAGAGTAAAGACTATTGTTGTGAACTTTCGACCACCTGAGACATACGGCGGGTTTGTTTCTAAGTTAGTCAATCCTGTAATTGATGACTTCAGTCACTTCCTCATTCTAGACAACGATACCACTTACGACTTCTCCGCCGACAAAGTTGCCGAACAATTCGGGGCGGCTGACATTGTCGGGTTCAATATCGTTTCATCATCCGGAATTTTCCGGGCTTGGGAAAAGATGACCTACTGGCTAAGATTGTCTCCTCGCGTTAGGGGAGCCGCAATGCTCCTTTCTGCCGACTTTCTTCGGCGCATTGGGGGCTATCCGAGCGATGAATTTGTCGATACTATTCTCTTGCAGAAGAGCAACCGCACATTGGTTGCTCCCTTCACAGTCTATCATAACCAGCGTTTTGACCTGAAGCACTCGGTTTGGAGGCAGATTTCGGATGGAAAGTTCCGGGCTGAGATTCGCTATCCATTTTGGAAGACTCTACTTCATTCCATTTTCAGAGTTCGGCCCTTCGTCCTTCTATCCTATGTCTTTCATAGGCTTCCTGATGGGAGAAGTAATCGAAGAGTTGTGGAGCCGGTCTCAGATTCCCGAGATCGCGCCTGATCATAGGTGACTTCATGTTCCGGGCGAATTTTTAGACACGAAGGGCATGTGGTAGAAAATCGACCACGCCGGGGCACCATGAAAAAGAATCCTTGGGCAATAGCTCACGAAAAGGAAAGTTGCACGACTCCGTTGAACGGGTCTCCTTATCAGAATACTTTGTACGGCTTCGAGAAGTAGAAAGCGGGAGAAAATAAAGCGAAACAAGAAAGCTGACCATCGACGGAGCTGATAAGGGAAAGCTCGTCGCCGAGTCGAGACCGATATGCGTTCGGGCTAGCCGTTTCATCGCCTTTGGTTGAGAAAGCCGGGGTCATACGTTGCAAAAACATGACTGAGTTCGCCAGCTCGACCATAATCGAGCCACTCAGCTCTGTATCCATTGCTCAACAGGAATGACTCCAGCTCGTTCTTTCGGGAAGAGTCATGCAACTCTATTACAAGCCGATGGATTCGACCTTGACTCAAAGCCACCCTTGCCCCACGTAGAACCATAAACTCCGCCCCCTCAACATCAATTTTCATGAGGTCAACTTTTCCAGCTCCAAGCAGACTGTCCGCAGTTGTAGTTTCAACTTCTATATTGGGAGTTGGAATCGTTTCTTCCTTCAGCGAGTCGCGTCGGGGCATCGAGGAGTTCTTGATGAGGCTGTTTCTTGAGCCTACGGTCTTCTCCCTGACATGAGTAAACAGATACAACCTGGACGTTCCTATAGAGTCGGCGAGAGCGAGAGGCTCGACCGTTACATTCTGAATATGAGCTTTTGCAATCTTGTTCTTCAAGATCTTGACAGCATCAGGATTTGGTTCAAACGCTCTGACCTGACCGAATCTTCGGGCCAAGCGCAGAGCATAGTATCCGGTGTTTGCTCCGACATCCCAGAAGATGTCGCCTGACAATGATGTGATTGCTCGAGTTACTGGGGTTTCGTAATCGGAACCATAAAACCTGCCATGGCGAATGGGGTAAAAGATCTTCCATTTGAGAATCCACTTCCAATCAGGAATCCTCAAGCCCGTAGCCTATTACATGTTTCAAGAATTGCTTTCTAATTAGCTGTTATCCGAGACAGGTCCTACCATTGGAGTTCCGACTCGAAACGGGAGATTGCGCTTCAAAACACTCCTAGCAACAAGCCATCTTCGACTACTCCAGCTCGGTCTAGAGTTTGGTTCCACAGTTTTTACAATAGATCGCCTCGGGTGGATTGTGTGTTGCGCAAGCCTTGCACTCAATCCGGTCTGTTACAGGTCTTGGAATAGTAAACGTCTTACTTGCTCCAGAGTAGAGGTTGAACTTGTCTCCATGCTCACATCGGAATCTCGAAACGCGGTATTGCTGAAACCTCCATTCACGCTCCGGCGGGCCGAACACTTCAAGTCCACATTTTGGACAGCTTATGCTCATAGATTCCCCCCGATATTTTTCTCACGCAAATCAGATATTTAAGATGAGACGAGAGCTACCTTCTGAATTACCTTCGCGCAAGGTGGCTGAGTGTTAGTTTAGCGGATTAAAGACGAATCTAGAAGCTAGGAACGGAACGAGCATGCATTCGTAGTGGCGCCGGGGGTGGGATTTGAACCCACGAGGGCCTAAGGCCCATCGGATCTTTGCAACCAACGATATGGCTTAGCAATCCGACGCCCTACCAGGCTAGGCGACCCCGGCTGACCAAGCTGAGACAAATTGCTAGTCTAAATAACTGTTCAACAACACAAGATCACTTTCAAAACAGCACACGACTTTTGGTGAGGTTCCCAAATAAGCAAGAGTTGAAACCAAGCTCAAGACCCCAACCCCTAACTCAGTAAGACCTCTTATGTCTGGTGCAATGACACGGCCCGCGGGGCGGAGGGAGTGACTAGTCATCTCACCATATGATAGGGCTGCCGCATCGCGGCGGTTGAGCACCATACTTATCGTGCCTTCTCTAGCATCGCTAGTATCGATTTCACCCGGCATTTTTCACTCTGCCAATGCCGCAGGACTCGTCTACGTCAATCATCCAACAACGGTAGCAGACTCTTCGAGTACAGTCATTACGGTACAAGTAAAGGCTGACGGTGTGGATCCTTTCAATGGGCGGGACATTCAGGTCAAATCCAATCAGTCCGTGATAAGTCCCACCTCTTTGTCAGTAAAAGGGAACGGTCTCGAAGCTAACTACAGCGAGAGCGTCTTTGAGATAGTGAGCTGCATAAACGGCGTGAATCATACCACAAGCCACTGCGACCCGTCTGACGGACCTGGCATTGTGCATTCTGCAGCAGTTGCTCACCAAGTCAACCCTCCAACCATTGGTTCCGTCTACGGGTTACTCTTTACAATTAATTACACAGTAATTCGCATGGGGTTGTACAGTCCCTTACAGATTCTGAGAGCCATCATCCTCAACGGCCAAGATCCCGTCTCGGTAACAACCCGTGATGGAACCTACGGCATCCCCTTTGGTCAAGGCTTCAGCCTGGCAGCCTTCTATACATAATGTCGGGCGAGCGGAGCCCGCGAAAATAGCGCACGCTATTCATGATTGGAGCGTACTCCGGTCGATCGATGCTGTGGAAGAGAGTAGTGACATATTGAGCTACTTACCCATCAGTAGTATGAGTCGGATGAGCAATTATTCACGGAGAATCCTCTCCTTGTTGAGGAACAATGATTCGAACAGACTCCACAGAACGCTCTGAGTTCAAACATGTCCGAATTCATCAGAACGGTTACTGCAATGGGCGAATCTCAAGTTTTTCTGCTTTACGTACTCTTGAAATGTCCAGATATCTCACTATTCTCCTGCGAACCATAACCAATTGGAAAAGAAAAATCGTTACATTGACACGGGTGAGAGTGGGGAAACCTATGACGCGGGGATGGAAGCAGCTGCCGCCGGAATCCAATAGCAAGTAATCAATTAAGCCCTCTGGACTATTGCTTTCGAAATACCAAGCAGTACTGGTGCGAGCGGTTTCCGACCCAGGCGTTGTATATTCCAAGTGGAAGCAACCGCTTGTCATCGTGCAACCAGACCCTTTCGTCCTTCGGGACCCATGTCTTGGCCAAGGTTGTCAATGTTTCAAACGCGAGTGGATAAAGCCGACCCTCTGAGAAAACATTGTTCGTCACAACCACCAAATATCCCCCAACCTTCATGACCGAGTAAACCTCATCAAAGATTCGCTTTTGTGCGTCCAGAAACTCTCCATAATTATTGATATTTCCAATATCTTGCGGATCGTCACTATAGGCTGTGTCCAATCCCCTTTGCGCACGGTCGCGTTGCCGAAGGCTTGCGCGCTTCAACTGATTCCAGTATGGGGGCGATGAAACGCAGAAATCGAACTCATGGACCTCACCTCTCCTCAATATCTCGCGCAAGTCACGAGAATCCCCCTGCAGCACAAGTTGCCGGGTCTCATTAGACGACGGAGCCTCCTTGAGCCTCGACCTCGCCATTGAGACATACCGAGGGTTGATCTCAACCCCAACTGCGTTACGCCCGGCGGCTCTAGCCGCGAGAAGGGTACTCCCTGTTCCTAAGAAAGGATCTAGCACCCACATGTTCCGTTTAGTAAAGAATTCCACAAACTCTCTGACAAGAGTCTCGGGAAAACCGGCAGGATGGACGAGCTTAGTTCTATCCCGGGGCGGTGGGCTGTGCTTGAACCATGATTTTGTGAACTTGATCCAATCCGTGCCAGAGAGATCGTTCAATCGATTCGTTGGTTTACGATTCTTGCGAAGTTCGTCTTTTGCTAGCAAGAGCTTTATCGTCGATCTCTTGTCAGAACCTAGGTTTATTAACGGGTTTCCGGCCGCCGTACTTTTTACCTGTGGTAGGTCGGACTCTAAGCCGTCCCCCGCTCCCGAGGTAGCTACTAATAATTGGTAAAGAAGCAAGACAAGGAGAAGGAACTCTCTTACGACGTATTCAAGCACGAACTTGTTCCCAAACACGTTCTCCTCAAGTCTGAGGAAGCGAAAGAGATCTTAGGCCGCTTTCACATCAAGCCCTTCCAGCTACCATACATAAAATCTAGCGATCCAGCGGCGAGGACCATCGGTGCGAAGCCGGGAGACATAATCAAGGTCATCCGGAAGAGTGCAACCGCAGGAGAATCCGACTTTTACAGATATGTTGTGGAAGATTTTTGAAAATAGTTTTTGGAGAAAATTGAAATGGCTGTAACAACCCAACAACTTTGGAACCTGTCTAAGGAGTTCATCAAGGACAGTGGGCTCGTTCGTCAACACATCGACTCCTACAACGACTTCGTAGAGAGAGGACTTCAAGCAATCGTAGACGAAGTCGGAGAACTGCCCATCGAAATCGGAGATTATCCACTAAGGATCAAACTGGGTAAGATAGAGATTGGAACGCCCCGAGTAATCGAGGTAGATGGCACAGAGAGATCAATCTATCCTGCCGAGGCTAGGATTCGGAATCTAACCTACGCTGCGCCGCTCCACATGGAAATGATTCCTGTGATCGGCGAGCGGGAAGGTCAGCCCGAAATGGTCTACATCGGTGACCTACCAGTCATGCTCAAATCCAGAATCTGTCTGCTCTCCAAACTCTCACCTGACGATCTTGTTGGAGTCGGAGAAGATCCACTGGACCCTGGTGGATACTTCATTGTAAACGGATCAGAGCGGGTTATAGTCGCATTGGAAGATCTCGCGGCGAACCGGATTCTCGTAGATGTCGAGCACACTGGCGTCAATCCAACCTACAAGGCCAAGATATTCTCTACCACTGTTGGTTTTCGGGCACGAATCGAGGTTGCCCTGAAGAGCGACGGAGGAACCTACGTAACAATGCCGGGAATCCCCAGCGACATTCCCATAATGATCCTAATGCGTGCGCTCGGGTTCGAGGAAGACGCCAAGATTGCAGAGCTCGTAAGCACCGACCCCGACATACAAGATGAACTCGAAGCTTCGTACGAGAAATCGCTAGAAGCCAACAACAGTCACGATGCTCTTCTGTATCTCGGCAACCGTTTGGCTCCAGGACAGGTGGACGAATACCGATTAAAGAAAGCCGAGTCTGTCTTGGACCGAAACTTCCTACCACACCTGGGCAGACTACCCTCTGAACGAAGGGAAAAAGGGCTCTTCCTGACAGAAATTGCTGCTCGAATAATAGAAGTCAAACTCGGACGTCGGACCTCCGACGACAAGGATCATTATGCGAACAAACGACTGAAACTAGCCGGTTCCCTCCTAGCTGAACTGTTCCGAATATCCTTCCGAAACCTCACTCGGGATCTCAAGTATCAGCTTGAGAGAATAACCATCAGGCGGCACATAGAATTCTCTATCGCCAACGCGATCAGGCCTGGAATAATCACAGAGAGAGTCCAGCACGCAATTGCCACTGGAAACTGGGTCAGGGGAAGAATTGGAGTGACACAGTTACTAGACCGGACAAACTTTGTTAGCACTCTAAGCCATCTACGGAGGCTGCAGTCCCCCCTCAGCCGTAGCCAGCCCAACCTCGAAGCTAGAGACCTTCACCCAACACATTATGGAAGGCTCTGCCCCGACGAGACACCTGAAGGATCAAACTGCGGACTCGTCAAGAACCTCGCCCTTTCAAGCAGCATATCCGTCGGAATCGAGCCCAGAGAAATGGTCGACAAGCTACGGAGAATGAGCGTAACCACGATCGAAGAATCCGACAAGAAACTCAGATCAAGTGGGGGCAAAGTCATAGTCGACGGGATACTAGCAGGATACTCCAAAGATCCGGCAGCACTCGCCGGAGAACTCCGAGAACTCAGACGCGAGGGAAAGCTGAGCGCCGAAGTCAATTTCTCATTCCATCCCCCAGAAGCGAGGGGGGGAAGAGCCGATTTGCACGTCAATTGCGACGCTGGAAGAGTCCGGCGTCCTCTCATCGTGGTTGACGGCGGCAGACCACGATTGACTGAAGACCACCTTGTCCAGATCGAGCAGGGACGAATCGCCTGGCAAGACCTGGTCAGATCAGGAGTCGTAGAGATGTTGGATGCAGACGAGGAAGAAAACGCTCTGATCGCCATGTACGAACACGACCTCAGAAAAGATCACACTCACCTCGAGATTGCGCCTTACGTCATGCTTGGAATAGCAGCAAGCCTCATTCCGTTCCCAGAGCACAACCAATCTCCACGTAACGCTTACGAATCAGCCATGGCGAAACAAGCCTTGGGCGTTTTCTCGACCAACTTCTTCACCAGGGTGGACTCTCGATCCCATCTCCTCCACTATCCACAAACACCCATCGTCCAGACGAAACCGATGGAGGTATTCAACTATCTCGAACGTCCCTCTGGACAAAACGTGGTCGTAGCGATCCTATCTTTCCAAGGCTACAACATGGAAGACGCGATCATCATCAACAAATCCTCAGTCGACAGAGGCCTCTTCCGGTCAACCTTCTACCGAATCTACGAAGCTGAAAGCAGACAGTACCTCGGAGGACTGCGGGACAAGTTTGAAATCCCGGAAGCAGGGATCAGAGGATACCGCGGGGACCGCTACTACCGACTCATAGAAGAAGATGGAATGATCTCTCCTGAAGCTGAAGCCACAGGCAATACAGTTCTTGTTGGACGAACAAGCCCGCCAAGATTCATGGAGGAATACCGCGAGTTCGAAGCAAAGGGCCCTACGAAGCGAGACTCTTCAGTCACGATGAGACCCTCAGAACAGGGAACTATCGACCAAGTCTTCGTAACCGAATCCATTGAAGGAAGCAAGCTTGTCAAGGTAAAGGTAAGAGACCTGCGAGTCCCAGAACTAGGCGACAAGTTCGCCTCTCGCCATGGACAGAAAGGAGTGATAGGGCTCCTTGTACCACAAGAAGACATGCCCTTCACAGTCGACGGAGTCGTTCCAGACGTCATAATCAACCCCCACGCCATACCATCAAGAATGACAATAGGCCAGTTCGTAGAAACACTTGGCGGAAAACTCGCATCCCAAATGGGAGAAATCATGGACGGAACAGCCTTCGAAAACATCGGACCCCAAGCTATCGGCGACATGTTGACCAAACTCGGCTTCGAGAAGAGTGGACGAGAACCCCTCTACAACGGGATTACGGGTGAACGGCTCGCCGCAGACCTGTTCATAGGCGTCGTCTACTACCAGAAACTCCACCATATGGTAGCCGACAAGATGCACGCCCGAGCCAGAGGCCAAGTCCAAATGCTCACACGTCAACCCACCGAGGGCAGAGCCAGAGGAGGAGGATTACGATTTGGAGAAATGGAACGAGACTGCCTCATCGGACACGGCGCATCCGCTCTACTTCGAGACAGGCTACTAGAAGAATCTGACAAATACATCGCCTACGTTTGCGAGACATGCGGCACTCTCGCATATCACGATATCAAGCAAAACAAGTACATCTGTCGCATCGACGCTGAGAAAGCCGTCATTTCCCCTGTCGCAATATCCTACGCGTTCAAACTCCTAGTCCAAGAGCTGATGGCTCTCGGAATCGCACCACGACTGAACTTGGAAGAGAGAGCATAGCGATGTCTCTCGCGACAATGGAAGAAGCTCACAAGGTAATCCAGAGCATCCGATTCACACTATTATCACCCTCAGAGCTTCGAAAACTATCGGCGGTGGAGGTTCAGGCTGCGGACACCTACGATGAGGACGGAGTCCCGATTGTATCCGGACTGATGGACGGCAGGCTCGGGACCCTTGAACCCCGCCAAAAATGCAAGACCTGCGGCAACACCGCCTCCGCTTGCCCCGGACACTTTGGCCACATTGAGCTGGCAGAACCTGTTATCCATGTCAGCTTCGCAAAACTCATTCATCGACTCCTCTCAATTACCTGCCGAAACTGTGGCAGAATACTGCTGAGTGAAGAGAAGATCGAGAAATTCAAAGTACGCCACGCCGATCTCAAACTACGCCTAAACACCGTACCTGACGCCTTCCTGGACGAGATCATCAAAGACGCCAAGAAGGCCCAACAGTGTCCTCACTGTGGGCAAAGACAGTACCCAATCGAACATGGCAAGCCCACCACCTTCCACGAGATTGTGGCCGAGGGAGGCGCGGTGCGATTGACCCCCAGTACGGTCCGAGAGAGGCTTGAGAGAATTCCTGACGATGACTTGATTCTTCTCGGAATGGATCCCAAAGCCGCACGGCCCGAGTGGGCTGTCCTTCAAGTCATGCCCGTCCCTCCCGTCTCGGTCAGACCCTCGATAACTCTAGAGTCCGGCATCAGGTCGGAGGACGATCTGACTCACAAGCTCGTCGACATCATAAGGATCAACCAGAAATTGCGAGAGGCGCTTGAATCCGGAGTTCCCATCAACATCATTCAAGAACTCCACGAACTGCTCCAATACCACGTAACCACATACTTTGACAACGAGGTTTCAGGCCTGCCCCCTGCGAGACACAGGTCTGGAAGGGCCTTGAAGACCCTCGTTCAGCGACTGAAAGGAAAAGAGGGAAGATTCAGAGGCAACCTATCGGGCAAACGAGTTGATTTTTCAGCCCGAACAGTCGTATCTCCCGACCCGAACCTAGACATCAATGAAGTAGGAGTACCCCTCGATGTTGCAAGCCGCCTAACGATTCCTGAGAAGGCCACTGACTACAATCTCGAAGAGATGAAGCGACTCATCAGCAACGGCCCTGACACTTATCCAGGGTCACTATACATTGTCCGTCCCGATGGCCGACGGGTCCGGCTCGAATTCGTTACAGATAGAAAAGTTGTCGCGGAAGCGCTCCAGCCCGGCTTCGTGGTCGAGAGACATCTCAGAGATGGCGATATTGTGCTCTTCAACAGGCAACCGAGCCTACACAGAATGTCCATCATGGCACACCGCGTCCGAGTCCTCCCCTACAAGACCTTCAGGCTCAACCCAACCGTCTGTCCGCCCTACAACGCGGACTTTGACGGTGACGAGATGAACCTCCACGTTCCACAAGGCGAAGAGGCCCGGACCGAGGCCCGCCTCCTCATGCAGGTCCAGGACCAGATCCTCTCCCCAAGATACGGAGGACCGATCATCGGAGCGATCCGAGACTCACTGACCGCAGCCTTCCTTCTAACACAGAAGTCAACACTTCTGGATCGTCCAACTGTTTCGAAGTTACTGGCGGCTGCGGGCTTCGAGGGACCTATGCCAGGACCGGCAGTGACAAAACCTGAAGAGAAATGGACCGGCAAACAGATCTTCAGCATCGTCATCCCCAAAGGCTTCAATTTCGTGTCGAAATCCAACCTGTCAAGCTACTACAAGTGCGCGGACTGCGACAAGGGAGTTCTTCACGACTGCCCGTACGATGCCTTCATCGTGATCAAAGATGGCGTCCTTGAGCAAGGAGTGATCGACAAGGCGTCTATCGGTGCCGAAAAATCAGAGAGCCTCTTCCACCGTATAGTTAAGGACTATGGAGCGGAAGATGCAAGAACGTTCCTCAACGCGGTCACAAAACTTCTCGATCGATACATGGTTCTTCGAGGGTTCACATACGCGTTCGACGAACTCGAGATTCCCGCGGCCACCAAGGAAAAGATCGCTAAAGCCATCGCCAAGGCGGAGGAGAAGGTCAACGAGTACATCGACAGCTACCGCAAAGAGACGCTAGAACGGTTGCCGGGGCAGTCATTGGAAGAATCTTTGGAGCTCTACATCATGAACGAGCTTTCTAGAGCGCGAGATGTGGCGGGTGAGTTCGCCGACCAGTACTTCCAGATGGACAACAGTGGGGTGATCATGAGCAGGGCAGGAGCCCGAGGCTCAACGCTCAACATATCCCAGATGACCGCAAGCGTCGGCCAACAATCGATTCGAGGAAAAAGAATCCTAAGGGGATATCGTGGGAGAGCATTATCATTTTTCAAACCTGGAGACGCTGGGGCGGCGGCTCGAGGATTCGTCTACAATTCTTACCGAGACGGGCTTGAACCCATCGAATTTTTCTTCCATGCAATGGGAGGAAGAGAAGGACTGGTGGATACGGCGGTCCGGACCCAGCAGAGCGGATACATGCAACGACGCCTAATCAACGCCCTGGAGCATCTCAGGGTCGAATATGATTCAACCGTCAGGGATTCCCGGGGCAACATAATCCAGGTCCGTTACGGGGAGGATGGTGTGGACACGGCGAAGAGCGATCACGGCAAGGCTGTAAACATCGATCGACTCATAGAACGCATCCGGCTTACTATGAAGAAGGGAACGGCCGCGACCAAGGAATACGTCGAGGATGAGGTGGACAAGGCGAACAATACTCTCTCGCCCTTGATACTCAACAAGCTGCGTCAGAGCCTGATAAACGCGAAACTGCCTAAGCCTGCTGTTGACGAGACAGTGTTGGAGGCCATAGAGAATTACAAACGCGCTTTGGTCGAGCCGGGCGAGGCGGCAGGAATCGTTTCCGCACAATCCATCGGCGAACCTGGTACGCAGATGACGCTCAGAACCTTCCACTTCGCCGGAGTCCGAGAGCAAAACGTGACCTTGGGACTTCCAAGACTCATTGAGATCGTGGACGCACGCAAAATCCCCTCAACCCCAAACATGACCGTGTTCTTGGATGCGAAACACCGGGCGAGCAGAGAGAAAGCCCAGGAGGTAGCAACACAGCTCACTCATGCTACGTTAGAGGATATTGCTAGCTCATTCGAATCCGATGTCACACGGATGAGAATTGATGTGAAGCTGAACCCGCAAGCAATGCGGGAGAGAGAGATTACAGTCCAGGATGTACGAGATGCGGTGAAACCGCCGAACTGCGAGGTGAAAGTCGAAGGATACCATGTAGAAATCAAGTCGAAGGAGCTTGAGATCCCCCAGTTCAGGCGCCTAGCCAGCAAACTCCTGGTCCATCACGTCAAAGGCTTGCCCGCGGTCCGAAGAGCTCTTGTTATCGAGGAAAAAGGAGAATGGATAGTCCGGACGGAAGGATCAAGCCTCGCTTTGGCCTTCGAAGTCCCGGGCGTTGACACAAGCCGGACAGTGAGCAATAACATTAACGAGACAGCCGTCGTCCTCGGGATCGAAGCAGCCCGCAACGTAATAATCAAGGAAGCGCTAGGAGTACTGGAGGAACAGGGTCTAGATGTGGACATCCGACACGTGATGCTGGTGGCAGATATGATGACCTCATCAGGCGAAGTCCTGCAAGTCGGACGCCACGGTGTCAGCGGGGAGAAAGCAAGCACTCTTGCCAAGGCAGCCTTCGAGATCACAATACCCACGATCGTAGATGCTGCAGTCAAGGGCATCGTAGACACTCTAAGGGGCGTCGCGGAAAACGTGATCGTCGGTCAACAAGTACCAATGGGCACAGGCCTCATAGAAGTATCAATGTCAATGTCCCGGAAAGGGAGCAAGTAGAACCAGTTGGACGTGAACAAACAGATCCGGATGGCCGTTAAGACCGGCAAGGTCGAGTTCGGAAGCAAGATCACTCTCTCCAGCGCCTCCCTCGGGAGAGCAAAGCTCTTGATCCTCGCAAGCAATTGCCCAACAGATTTTCGCGAGAACATCGTATATGACGCGGAACAGTCCGAGGTTCCAGTCTACGTCTTCCAAGGCAGCAGCCTCGACCTGGGAGCGCTCTGCGAGAAACCCTTCCCAGTCGCATCAATGGTCGTTAAAGAACCCGGTGATTCAGAGGTCTTGAAGCTGGCTGAGAAGAATAATGAGTAATATTGCTTATCTTGCTGGGGTTTTGAAGGGAGATGGTTATCTCTATAGAGGACAGACTGGAAGGCCACGCTTTCAAGTCGACCTTCTTGGAATTGCAGGACGGGGCAGGGTTCAACAGGGTCCTAGCCACATTTGGTGGAAAGGCATGAGACTGCAAGTAAACGTGCATTGTTTAATCCGTGAGTGGAACCGTTCACTCGGGAATGCAAGGAATATTTTTCATCATTTCATTTGGAGGATTTAGAACAAGTGATGCTTCAGCCCAAGATCAAGCTGACTAGTGAAGAAATGAAGTACATGGCCCTCTTCGAGACCACCACAGGCGCCACCGTCCAAGACTGCTTGATCGACGAGAAGCTCGGACGCATCATCTTCGTAGCAAAGCCCGGCGACATGGGACTCGCGATCGGAAAGGGAGGAAAGAACATCAACCAGCTGCGTCGCATGACAAGCCGGCAGATCGAGGTCGTGGAGTATGCGGAGACCCCTGAAGGCTTGATCCGGAACAGCCTCTCGCCAGCAAGGATCAAAGAGATCCGAGTAACAGAAAGGCCGGACAAGAAAATCGTGGTTGTCGAGGTGGACGCTCAGGATAAGGCGATCGCTATCGGAAAGAACGGCCGGACTATCGACAAGACACGTTTACTTGTGAAGAGATACTTCGACATCGACCACGTAGTTGTGCAGTAAACGTCTCGATTGAGATAGGTAGTAGGAATCTCCCAATTTTTTCCTCTCGACGCTCTGGCGTCTCGAGGTGTTCTGCTCTTATCCCCCCATCTGTTTTCTAGACAAGATTTCCTGTCTGGGATGGATAATGGGCGGACATTGCGATTCAGGGCACGAGACGGGCTATTTGAAAATCCGTGATACCGGAAATCTAGATCCTTCCTGAACAATTTGGAGCGAATGCTTGACTGATCTTTCAGATTCCGGATCAGGGCTTATTCTGGGCGATTACTCGGTCTGGACTGACCAGATAACCGAGTTCTCTTGGCGTCTGTAGCCGTTATCCGAGCTAGAGGACAACCTACGATTGAGTGACTATTCGTGTCCGCACCGATAACTGAGGACTTGGCACAAAGCTCGTGGCGCGCTCTTGGTCTCAAAGACGTGCATCTTCCCCTTACAAGCTGATTTGAAGGTCAGGGCCTCATGAGTGTAATGAAAGTTCGACTTGGGATCAGGCGTGGCTTCTTGAGATATGATAAGAATATCTTCCTTGAAATCCACCAAGACTCCATCGATAGTTTCTCTCTTCTCCATGTCTCATTTCGCTCAAGTGGTTCTCAGAATTAAGGTTGCCTCGTCGGCATTGACACAGATTCACCAAGAACAGAGTCTTTCCCTGCCTGACAGGGGACGATTCTCTCTGAAACCGGTTGCCGTCAATCTAAAAAGCAACCTAGCTAGTCGTTTGCCTCCCCAATCGGTGAATGAATGGCTAAGGCGTCTAGGGGGCTGTTCGCAGCCCAGAAACTCCGGAAGAGACGGAAAGAGTTCAGGTGGGCCTATGCACCCTACAAGCGACGAATGCTTGGATTGGATTACAAATCCGACCCGCTTCAAGGAGCGCCACAGGGAAAAGCCATCGTACTAGAGAAGGTTGGGGTGGAATGCCGCCAGCCCAACAGCGCAGTTCGGAAATGTGTGAGGGCCCAGATCATTAAGAATGGAAAGACTGTGACGGCTTTTCTTCCGGGTGATGGGGCGTTGAACTTCATAGACGAACATGACGAGGTTGAGATCGAAGGCATTGGTGGTGCCGAGGGCAAAGCGTACGGTGACCTTCCGGGAACGCGTTATCGTGTTTTCACGGTCAACGGTGTCAGTCTTGACGCGTTGTTGAAGGGGAAGAAAGAGAAGCCTCGACGTTAGCCTTTATTCGTAAAGAAAGATTACAGATAATATCTGTCCCGGTTAGACTTGTCCCTGTAGGTTAGGTACCGGTTTACTTATCTTTTTGAGTAGGAAATGTCCAAACGGCTTTAGTAACGATCGCTAATACGGTGAGAACTCCCGGAGAGATGAAAAATGGCACTGGTATGGGGCGCAGTATGCACCGACTGCCAAAAATTAGCAGTAGAAAACTGCCCCCACTGCAGCAGAGACCTGTGCGAAAAGCACAGCACGCTACACGAATGCGACCAGCTCAAAGCCCGAAGCTTCGAAGTGGCCGGCTAAACCATAATCCGCCTAACTGCTCGAACAAACATTCTACGGCCTCGAGAAATAGCGCGCCATCGACTCAATGGGTTGCGGTCGCGACCGTGGCCTGACTAGACGGGCTATACTTTTTCCTGAAATCTTTCAATCCCATCTCTTCACCAAGCACCACAACCTGATCCTCTGATCGCCGTTGGTAGAAAGGAAGCTTGACGACTTCGGCTTGGACCCTCCGATCTCTGATTCCAACACTGAATCTCTCTCCGATCGCGGCTAAAGACGGTGGGACGTAGCCCATTCCAATCCCAAGACTGAGAGTAGGAGAAAATGTTCCGCTAGACACCTTGCCAACCACATCGGCATCCACAAAAGTGTGCTGGCCTTGCCGCGGAATCCCTTTTTCCTTCATCTTGAAACCAGCTCTCACTCGGCTGGGTCCTCTTTCCTTCAAGCGTATGATCGCATCTTTACCCACAAAATCCGGCTTATCCAAACGCACAACCCAGTTGAGCCTCGCCTCAACCGGGGAAGTGTTCTCATCAATATCATTCCCATAGAGACACATTCCCGCCTCAAGTCTCAAAACGTCTCTCGCACCCAACCCGACCGGAGAAATCCCGACTTCTCTACCACCCAACAAGAGTTTCTCCCAGACCCTCATCGCACTTGATGGTTCCTTCACGCTGGTATTCCACACGTAGATCTCGAAACCATCCTCACCCGTGTATCCGCTACGTGTCAGGAGGCACGGAATCCCTGCAACCTTCGCATCCTTCGTCCCGTACTTTTCCACTTCGTCGAGCTTGACACCGGACAGGTTCCAGAGGACCGTCCCGGCGCGAGGACCCTGAACTGCGAACATGGCAACATCATCAGAAACATCGGAAATGGTCACATCGGTTCGTGTCTTGTTTTTGAGAAGCCAGTTCCAGTTCTTGTCACGGTTCCCGGCGTTGTAGACAACAAGATACCGCACGCTACCGATTCTGAAGACGGTCAGATCATCCATAATTCCTCCCTTAGCATTGCAAAAGAGAGAATACTGTCCTCTTCCGACGGCAAGCTTAGACACGTCGTTCGTGGTGAGATTGTTGAGGAATGACTCGGCGCCTTTTCCTTCCACTAGAACTCGTCCCATGTGGGAGACATCGAATATTCCACAGTTGTTTCTAACACTACGGCATTCCGGGATTATGCCTTCGAACCAGACTGGAAGGTCAAAGCCCGCATACTCGACGATGTTACCATGCTTTCTATGGTACTCGTAGACTTGGGTTCTTCTTGCCAATGCCTGACTTCTCGTGATCTGCCCGGTAATTGAGTGCTGGTAGAAAAAAGAATGCGAGGGAACTAGGGACCAGGAACAGGGGTCTCTGGAATAATCTTCAAGTTTTCAGTGTCAAACCCCAGCTTCTTACCGCACTTTGGACAGTAGCCTCCGTTGCGCTGAATGATCTCGCCAGGGGTCTCCAGCTCAAGCCCAGTGTAGAGGAGTTCGCCGCACTTGGAGCACAAAATTCTCTGCGGACACAAATCGGTGCGGAAGCCTCGCGAGGGCTCATGACCAAACGCGCTATAAAAACGGTTTCAGACTCGCGCATGCAATTTGGGAAAGCAGGCTCTGTCAACTCTTCCGTTGTTGTTTGGTGGTAGCTTCGGTCCTCTCTAACTGTTATGTTCACGATGCGGCCCATTGCACTGTTAGGCGGTCGTCGTATGAGCTTGTCACACTGGGATGAGGGGAGTGACTCCGACCAGGTGACGGGTCTAGACCGGGATAGCCGGTTGGTTGGCCACTGTAAAATCCTTGCCGTGCAATGGGCCAAGCTACCACGCTACGGGCGTGAGGGGGCGGTTGAGGTTCGACCGTTCCCTGCCGAAAAGAGACTATGTGTCTCTGAGGCGCAAGGGCTCTCAGGTGAAGCAATGAAGGGGAATCCGACGACGACGGTAATCCTCAGAGTCGATGAGAGCAAGTCTAGTCCTCGAACAACCGAAGAGTTGACAGAACCGGAAAGCAGGGCTTATAATCGGCGATGGCCCTTCCCCCACTTAACGTGGACCAGCGATGGGTTTCAGAACAGGACTCTTCAAACTGAAGAGATCTCTAAACAACCTGGCATTCCGGATGAGTTTCGTTAAACTTGCACCCGGATCCAGTAGGCCGCTATTGCCTGTAGCCTCCTTCCTGATCCTCGCCTTCACCGTCTTTGTCCTCGCTGGCGGACTTTTCATCTTAGTCGGCGCCGGCACCTCGGTGAGTCTCTTGAACGTCCAGCAAGGTCTCGGCTTTGTCTATCCTCACGACATCAACAACCAGACTCCGGCCGAAGGAGTGTTCGTGGCCCTGCTCTATGCTCTGGGAATCGTAGGGTTGTACATGATGTTCACGAGCACACGCAACGCATACCGGCCCAGCCGAGCATACGGCTTTCTAGGGTTCGGCATGCTGCTAAGCTTCGTCTTCATGGCAACAGCATACTTCGTGCTATACCAGAAGCTCATGTAGCTGCTACCCACTAATTTCATTTCGAGAGGAGCCGAACTGTCATGGATCCTGTTGCGTTCTAGCAACAGGTTGAGCGGAGTGTCTGCCCCGATAACGGATCGCCAAATAGCCTAACACTGCCGTTGCGATTATTGACACAGTGATCGCGAGGATTATGGAAAGGGAATTGGGCATCGGTGAGACTGGCGATTGAATGTCGTAAGTGTAGATTCCGTTTGGAGAGGTGAAGTACAGTTTCCCATTGGGTCCCTTTTCAACCCCGATAATTCCTCCGCTTTGCGTGTAAACCTGGCTCATTGAAACTACTGATCCGTTCATAGAGAGTTCAAGGCGTTCGAGGTTTCCCGTGTTCCCCGTGTTCCATTCGCCAAAATAATAGACGTTGGGAGCAACTGTCGCGATCCCGGTGGGTGTGACGACTGGATTGAAGTTGACGATTGGATCTATGAATGACGGGTTGTGGCATACTCCGAGGCACGTCGGCCAACCATAGTTTCCGCCCTTAACGATGATGTTGATCTCATCATCGCTGCTTGGACCCGCCTCGGTGGCAATGAGTCTGTCATTTGACGCGTCAAAGTCAAAGCCGAAAGCATTCCGGATGCCCAAAGCATAGACAAGGCTTCCGGGGAAGGGGTTGTCGGAAGGAACGGACCCGTCGGAGTTCATGCGAAGCATCTTACCAATTGTGGACGATGGGTCTTGTGCTGGCGAACCTTCGTGGAATTCGCCGACCTGTGCGTATAGTTTGCCATCAGGTCCAAACTTGATGTAGCCACCGTTATGATAAGGAGGAGTGTTCGGAGCACCGCTTACGACATCGAAGATGTTCGTCGGGCTCGTCCCAATGTTACCTGCTGCTGTGTAGCGGACGATGTGACCGTGTGTGTAGGATTGGCTGTCACGATAGGTATGGTAGAAGTAGAGATACCCGTTGGTGGTGAAGGATGGATCCAAAGCTATGCCCAATAGTCCCGACTCGCCGTCCGTGAATATTTGCGAAATGGTAGCGAAGGGAGTTGACAAAAGTGATCCATTCTGTTGAATGACACGTACGTTGCCTGTGTTTTTTTCGTTGAAGAAAATGCGTCCGTCAGGGGCAAAGTTCAGAGAGAGGGGGAAACTGAGACCGGTTAGGATCGTTGTCACTGGAGAGGCAGTTGAGGACTGGGCATGCGAGAATATCCAAGAACCGGTCGAAAGTATGATCAAGGTGACGATTTTTGCAGTTAACTTTAGAGACGGAAACCTAAGTACCGTATGACAACCCTCAACGGATGTGCCGAAACGAATCCGAAAAGGTTTGTGAGGTCAAGCTCGGGAGCTATCTGAGGAAACCGGGTTTCTGTCACAGCGATTCCCTAATCCTTTATCGAGTAGACAATCTCATCCGAGGCTTGAGTCCGAAACTACGAGAAACTGTTGTAAGCTGAACTGCCCGATTTGATGAGAGCTAGGTTTAGCCTTAGAACATTAACGTACGGAGTGCCGAAGGTCCAAAACGTGCCCTCCTCGTTCTGGTTGACGATTTGTTGCAGCCCGTCCTCTGAAATGCCGGTGGCAGAGCTTATCCTCGGGATCTGAGAATAGGCGTCCTGGACTGTGATGTCAGGGTCCACCCCCGAGGCAGAATCGTTTCGGGGATGGAAAAAGATCGACATACTGAAATTCTGCGCGATAAGATTTGAGCCCACGGTCTTACCGTGAAACTGAACTAAGCTTCCATTTGCTTGAGATGGAAAGATTAGCTGGGCGAAGCCCGTTATGACGAGGGGAAACACCAGCCCGCAGAGAATCAGCGATACTAATGCCAATCTTATTGCAGGGCCATAATTCCGCCGGATTTCACGCCTAACTTTCATCATGAGTTTCTCTCTCCTAGAGCAGCGATATTCCCACGTCTATCAGCTTAATTCCTACAAAGGGAATGATAACTCCACCAACTCCATAGATCACTGTATTCTTCAGGAAGAGGGTCATAGTTCCCGAGGGCTTGAACGTGACACCTCTCATCGCCAAGGGAATCAAAAGGGGGATGATAATGGCGTTGAAGATAAGGGCCGAGAGAACGGCAGTGTTCAGCCCAAGCCCGAGAACATTCAACGCCTTCAGCTCTGGGATGGTTGATGCAAACAAGACGGGCATGATCGCGAAATATTTCGCTACATCGTTCGCGATGCTAAATGTAGTCACGGCGCCTCGGGTCATAAGCAATTGTTTTCCAAGCATCACGACTTCGATGATCTTGGCCGGGTTCGACTCGAGATCAACCATGTTAGCGGCCTCCTTCGCCGCTTGGGTCCCAGAGTTCATCGCCAAACCTACGTCGGCCATTGCTAAGGCAGGGGCATCATTGGTCCCGTCTCCTATCATTGCAACAATTCTAGTATCGGCCTGTTCCCGCTTGACGATGTGATACTTGTCCTCAGGTTTCGCCTCCGGTTGGTACTCGTCAATTCCCACCTCCGCCGCTATGCTCTTGGCAGTGAGTGGTTGATCGCCGGTTATCATAACCGGCCTGATGCCCATCACCTTGACCGCCATGATCTTTTCCCTGATATCGGGCTTGAGAACGTCTCTCAACCTTACAATCCCGATCGCCTCTCGATTTCTCGAAAGCGCCATAGCCGTGTCTCCAGCTGCAGAAATGTACTGAACGATCTTGTCGTAGTCAGCGGGAACAGATTTTACAATTTTCTTGACGGCATCAGGAGCCCCTTTGATGATTTCTATCTCGTCAGATCCGATCGGGACGCCGCCTTCCACGTGGGGTTCAAATTTTCTCCTCAGCCTTCCCCTCTCTCGGCCAGTCCCCCCGCTCTTTGGCAACATGAACCCGGTACCTCCAGCCAGTTTGACACCACTAGTGCGGGTGCTCGCGCTGAACTCGTACACCTCAGATGCATCGAGAGCGTTCATTTCCTTTGGAACGAACCCATTCTCGTAGGCCAGCCTGATCAGGCTTCTACCCTCGGGAGTGTCATCATGCCACGAAGCTAGGAAGGCGGCTTCACCCACATCTTTCTCGGTGAATTCGGGGAATGGTAGAAACTCGACCGCCTGCCTGTTACCGATTGTGATGGTCCCGGTTTTGTCGAGAAGAATAACATCAGTATCTCCCGCTGTCTCGACTGCCCGACCAGACTTAGCAACTATCTTTTCCCTGTAGAGCCTGGAAATGCCGGACAATCCTATCGAGGGTAGAAGTGCTCCTATCGTCGTAGGCAAGAGGCAGACGTAGAGCGCTATCAGGACCGAAAGGTCCGCTGCGAGACTCAGAACCAGAGACACGCCTAGCAGAGCCCCGATAAGGATCGTAAAAATCGCCGTGAGTCCGATCAGGACAATTGTTACTGCTTGCTCGTTCGGGGTCCTGGGCCTCTTGGAGGACTCAACCATTCTAATCATTTGGTTGATGAACGTCTCATCAGGGTTGACCGTCACCTTCGCCGTAAGCGTGTCGCTGAGAACCTGCGAGCCTCCGATGACATCATCTCCCGGTGCCTTTCGAACCGCAGTTGACTCTCCTGTTAGGAGAGACTCGTCAACCATCGCGATTCCCTCAAGGACCTGTGCGTCAATGGGAACAGTGTCACTCTTCTCGAGAAGAATAAGGTCACCCTTGCGAAGCTCTCTTGAGGGAGTAGGAACGATTCGTCTAGAACCTTCTTCCATGAGAATTCTCTTGCTGGATACCTCCATCTCGAGTCTTCGAAGGCTGTTCGCAGTATTCTTCGCCTGACTCTCTGCGAGCGCATCGGACAAAGTGCTGAACCAGACAGTGATCAGGAGAATCAAGGCAACCTCCCCGTAGAATGACTGGAGGGAGGGGGTTGCAAACCTGGGAAATCCTTCGGGGTAGAGTGCCATGGCTGCCACGATGAGGAAGGTGATCTCCACGATCAACATTACCGGGTTTGTGATCAGTCTAAGCGGGTTCAGGCGAACAAGCGAATCGATAAACACTCTCCTCGAAACCAGCGCCGGTCGTCGGACCAACAGCATTCTGCTGAATCTTGTCGCCATTGTTCTTCCCTAGAATCCGTTTACACGTCCTTGGAAGAACTCTCGAATCGGGCCCAGCGCGAGAAACGGGAAGAAGGTGAGAAGGACGAGGACAAGTATGCTTCCCACAATGACGATTGAGAAGAGAAAGCTGTCTGTCCTCACACCGACATTTGTTGTGAGTCTCTTTCTATTGATCATAGATCCCCCTAGAGCTAGTAGTAGTCCGATGGGCGCGAAACGCCCCAACAACATGACAATGCCTGTTGAGACATTGAAGAATGGAGTGTTTGCGGATGCTCCGAGAAAGTCGCTTCCATTGTTGGCCGCCGCGGAAGTAAACTCGTAGAATATCTGGGTGAACCCTACCGAGTTCGTCCCAACGCCAATCGCGCTCGCAGCCCCAGTTGAAAAGGCAAGGACCGTCGGGATGAGGATGATGACTGGGTGGACCAGAAACGCGATCATCACCAGCTTAACGTCCCGCGCAGTTATTTTCATACCCAAGTACTCTGGCGTTCGGCCGGACATGAGGCCGACGATGAAGACTGTGAGAACGATGAACATGACCATGTACATCACGCCAACTCCCTTTCCACCAGGGGTTGCTTGGATCAGCATTCCATTGAACGCGGAAAGTATGACCAGAGGGTTCACGCTCGATAGGGATGTGTTGACTGAGCCTGTGGTCACTGCTGTTGTGACAACGGTCCAGAAAACCGAAAAGAAGCCACCAAACCGGACTTCCATTCCCGGACCCACAACTGGAAAACTGGGGGTGAAGGCGATCAGGAGATCCAGCGCAAAGAGCGCATAGGCACCCCAGAGTATTGGACGACTTTCCCGCTTCTTGCCTATCAACTGGCCGAATACGAAACAGAGTGACGTGGGAATAAGTAGCATCAAGAAGATCTGGAATATGTTAGATGCAGGGTTCGGGTTTTGGAGTGGATAGGCAGAGTTCGCTCCAAAGTATCCTCCGCCGTTTGTGCCTAGTTGCATAATGCTGACAAGGGAGGCGACTGGTCCGACCAGGATTGTCTGGGTCGCACCCTCAACCGTATGCGTGATGCTCTGATATCCTGTCAGAGTCTGAGGAACTCCTAGGCCGACGAATATCAGGGAAGCCACGAAACATAGAGGGAGCAGTATTCTTGTCAGAGATCTTGTAAAGTCAACGTAGAAGTTACCCAAGTCTTTCGAGTGGACGATGAACCCTCGAATCATCGCGATAGCCACGGATATTCCTGTAGCTGCACTCGTGAACTGCAAGAACTGGACGGCCATCATCTGGCTGAGATAGGAAAGACCGGGAACTCCGGTTAGATTACTGCAATTCGGGAGTTGAATGCAATTCCCTTCTCCATTGTAGTGTTGCAAGTTGGTGTTGGTGGCGAAGCTGATGACCTGCATGAATGCAAGGTCCCATGAGAGACCAGGAAACCCTTGAGGGTTCAATGGAAGAACGCCTTGAAATGAGAATATTACAAATGCGATTGCCATCTGGAAAATATTGACAATGAGAGCGGCGAGAAAGTATTCTTTCCAGTTCATGCCGCGAGCTGGATCAACGCCCACGAGTCGATAGATTTCTCGTTCGACAGGGTTGAGTATCTTGTCGAGGCGACTAGGTGCTAGGGTGAATACTCTAGCAATGTGTGGGGAGAGGAGGCGGGCCGATAGGATGGCTGTGACCAGAATTGTGATGAGTATGAATAAATTGCTCGGGTCGATCAGCCGCTAACCGCCTCCATGGCACGGCCTCAGAGCTCGCTTGGAGGTTAATCTATTTCCGGTGACTGAAGGAAGCTGCTACAGCCGAGGTCGAGTTCAAGATGTCGCCGTTGGACCCGGAACCTTTGTGGGTTTTTAGAACAATCGAGCTGACGGTGCTCTTGACGCCCTTGACCTTCATTATCTTGTTCTTGAGCACATCCCGAAACTCCTCAATGTCTGACGCCGAGACAACAGTGACTATGTCAAACTCGCCGGTGACCTCGTAGAGATCGACTACTTTGTCGAGACGAGACAGAGCCTGCACAACATCGTCCATGTACGGCGATTCCACAAAGATGCTAACGAATGCGATGAGTGAGGCCATGTTGACTCGACCGGCTTCGCACCCGCGGCTGTGGCGGTAATTTATGCATTTCTTGCAAGAAAGCTAGCCATTCTCAGCTTACTCAAAATATCCCTCGCGCGATGCGCTGAACACTTTTACTAGAGGTGACCGCATCTTGCCCCATCATGATAACCTCCGGGACCAGACCGACTACACGTGTGTAACCTACGTTTCAGCACTCGCTATCGGGTTTTCAATCAATCGACGCGGACGATGCAACAACTAAAATCCTCGGGCCTAGGTTACAACGAGTTTATGCCCGGACAGGTTCTCAACGAAACAAATGAGCAGGAGCCTAGCTCTAGCCATGGGTTCGTCCATTTCACCCATACCTCAGGACGACTTCCGAGCAAGCTGGAAAACGAGCAGGACCAACTCTAAGCTGGTCCAAGAGAAGACTTTCTCCTCGATGCTGCAGCTCAGCATCGGTGACGGGGTGAAAGCAGCCCTAGGCCAAGCAATCCTAGGAGTTCTAAACGGCCAGGGCTTGTTCAATGAAGCAACCGCTCCCAAGGAGTTCCATAGGAAGCTACAAACAGTCTTCGGCAACGGCGCAATTGTCCTTGAGAAAGTCATCGTCAAAGATCTGTTCCGGAAGCTGAATATTCCATACAATTCTCAAGAACCCTTCGATTATGGCGAAGCCCTTGAGAGAGCAAAAGAAGCCTGCGCAATGGAGGCTCAAACAAAATGAGCGCTGCGCAGATGCTAGAAACGCTCCTCGCCTCCGAGATCACGGGAGACCTACTGGTATTGTTCCACCGAAACCCAGGACTCATCGACACACTCGATGCTGTCGCACGTCGCATTGGAAGAACAGGGAATGCGATCGAAGAAGACATCCGAGGTCTTGTGAATCTGGGTATCCTAAAGACAAGGAGGGTAGGTCGTTCAGAGGTCTTACTTCTGGACCGCGAGAGGGACAGGGAAGTCTTGGACGCTATCGCCAAGCATCTGAGAAATCTGGAGGGAGTCGAGAAAATTGACCACACCAAGTTCTAGGACAGGAGTCTCTGGATTCGACCAGTTCTTCACTGGAAAGGCCGGAGAAGGTGGGAGGGTCCGGACAGGAATAGTTGAGTTGGACGAGATGCTACGTGGCGGATTCATGAAAGGTGATGCAGTGATGGTCGCCGGGAGCGCTGGTTGTGGAAAGACAACGCTCGCCCTCCAGTACTTGGTTAACGGTGTGAAACTTGGGGAAGCTGGGCTCTACGTAACCTTTGAGGAAATGCCTGACCAGATTTACCGAGACGCGAAAAACCTTGGATGGGATCTTCGGAAGCTGGAGGAAGAAAGCAAGTTCAGAATTGTCTGCACATCTCCAAACCTGCTGCTTGAATCAGAGGGAGAGAGTCTACTCGACGAGTCCTTCCGAGACATCCAGCCCAAACGAATAGTCGTGGACTCGTTGAGCCATCTTGCCATGTTCGTGAAGGAGAGCGAGCTGAGGAGAGAGGCTTACCGGCTGATCATGCACCTCAAAACTAAGGGCATAAGCTCATTGATGATTTGGGAGTCTCCGCAAATGGCCGGAGGGTCCTTCTCTGTGACTGATGTAGGATTGAGCTTCTTGGTGGACTGCATAGTTGCACTGAAACCTGTGGAGATTGAATCCTCGATGCGGAAGGCCTTGGTGATCTTGAAGATGAGGGGTAGCGATCATGACAAGTCGCTTAGAGAGTTTGAGATAACTCCGACAGGAATCAAGATAGAATCCGCGTTCATGAACTACGAAGGAGTAATCACTGGCTCGCCGCGAAGGGTTGCATCAGAGAAATTCATGGATCTCTTCCGCGGGGCCGCGGAGAAACGAAAGTGAGACGGTAACAAGAATGCTAGATCCTATCGTCTTACCAACGCTCTATTTCGTCGCTGTTATAGAACTCATCTTTCAGGCTGGGGTAGTATTCTACGCATACAAGGTGACGAGAATAACGGGGTCTTTTCGTGCCTGGACTTTGATAATTGCGGCGTTCTCGTTGCTGACGATTCAAAGCGTGGTGGGCTTGGCTCTGACACTTTCACTGCCAGCCGACCAAATAGCTAATCTGGTGAGCTCGGTCGGCGCCACCACAACTATCCTCAGTTCGGCGGTCACAGCGATAGCGGGAGCGCTTCTGTTCTTCGGGGTCTTTGGGCTCGCAAAACGATTTGAAAGTCAGGCAAAACCGTCAGCCTGAACCCGAAAAGAAAGCCCCGTCACCTGGGCGCAGACATACTCTTCGAATTACCTGTGAATGCTCGAGAGAAACAATTGAGCTGAGATAGAGCTATGATCTCGTAACAATAGATCAGCGAATTTCAGAGGTTGCTGGGCGTTCGGGAGAACTCTCTGAGTAAAAGTTCGTGTCGCACTGAACGTTTCTCAGGCTGACGGGTCAAATCTTGCCGCGTGCCTTACTTGAAAGATTTACAATCTCGGCTAGACTTCTCCCTCTCGCTTCGGCGAGGGAGACCTCATTCGTTTCCACTAATCTAGCGATCGCTAATTTTTCGATCACCCTCGCTCCGTATCCAAGTAGAGCGCGGAGTGCTTGGAGGAACTCATCCATCCTCTGAGGAGCCTCTTCCAAAGAAATGGAATATCTCTTACGAAGATAGAGGAGAACCGAGTCCCTAGTACTGGTTCCGAGAGCACTGAGGGCGGCATCGATGGATTCTATCAGCGGTCGGTCTAACGACGTGCCAACTGTTGTGGCCATACTATGAGACCTGGACCAGTTCGATCTCGGCACTTGCACCCTTGTGGGGGAGAGAGACGCCATAGTAGTCCGTCCTCGGTTTTACGCCCAAGAGACAGAGTACCCCGTCATACTGGACAAGCCTCAGGTGGACATCTGAGGCACTGGCAAGCTCTCTCAAGGTGTTAGAGAACGGCCGAGCTATTGATATCATGATATCACCTGCGTTTCGCACCTTGGCGATTGTTTCGATGATCAGACCCTGCATTGCGGGGAGATCCTTCGCGTATTTCGCCTCTAGAGCGTCAAAGCCAATTATGCTCAGCAAGCGGTTCTCTGGTTTCCTTAGTTTCCTAGCTGTCTTCCAGAACATGTCGAAGGGCTGGAGGACCGTGGCGCCTCCAAGGTCCACGGTGTTCGGACCACCCTTGCCCGTAATGTCGAAAATTTGAACTGATGCAAGTCCATCAGGGATGGATTTTCGGAGGAATTCCTGCAGTTCTTCAGGGTACATTCCATTGACCGGGACGCAGATGACTTGGTCACCGGATTTGACGGTGTTTGAGATTATCGGTGAGAGGAAGCTCATCAGTGAGGGTGAGGAGACGTCTTCCCCTACCTCCAAGAGAATGTGGCTTCCCCTCCTAAGGCCTCCCCCGAGAACAGAATCTAGGCTCTTGATTCCAGTGGAAGAGTGTGATGCTGTATTCTTGATGACCGGATGAGAGTGTCCATTGTTGGTTTGTGAGGAATCGAACGGGCTTAGCATCCGAAACCCGCCATCAAGGGTGAACATGTGCTCCCTTCTCCCTATCTTTGTCCCCCGCAACTTGTGAATGACCAGGTTTCTAATGACTCGCCCATCGATCTCCTTCTGGGTGAACTTGAGGACTCCATCGGCAACGAATTCTTCAATCCCAAGACCCAGCCTAGATGTGCCCATAGGGACTTCCGAGATGAGGAGAGTAGTGCACTCGGCTTGTCTGATTACCTTCCCGAGAATCGTGTGAAGTATAGACCTGGCCTCTATCAACTGAGGAACAGCTTGAGCCATTGCCGAAAAGGAATCAATCACAAGCCTAGATGCTTTGAAGTCAAGGACAGCGTCAACTATAGACTGCGTCACAGCGGGAATACCTTCGTTCTTGACAGTGAGAAGATCCATGTAGAGGAACATACCGGCATCATCGGCCTTCGCAAAGTCCAAACCATTCCGCGCCGTTTCCGAGAAAAACGCCTCACGACCCTCGGCGAAGGAGACATAGATCCCTCTATCTCCCTTGATGATACCCTCGTACAGGAACTTCGCGCTGAAAGCGGTCTTACCAGATCCAGGAGTTCCAGCTACAAGAAACAGACCGGCCCTGGGAAGCCCACCCTCTATCACATCGTCTAGCTCAGGGATGCCGGTGGGGACCCGTTGCGACAAATCTTACAATCACGCGTCAAGTCTGCTGGGAAAAGCAGAAAGTTAAGGCTCGTGATACTTCCAGTTAGGGCCCTAAGTAATCCCGGGATGACCGTGGAGTGTGTGTCTTTGGTTCCCCCTCAATCCTAGGGGAGGGTTGCATTGCCCATGCTCGTACTTTCTCTCGATCTCTCTTCCAGTCCACCTGTGAGTCTGCATATTCTGATAAACAGGCTTGATTGAAGGTACGAACGGAAACAGTTTTCTCGATGGAAGTTCATAAGACCATTCTAGATGTCATCGGAGACACGCCTCTCGTCCGGCTGAACAAGGTCTCGCAAGGTCTCAAACCCACTATTCTCGCCAAGCTGGAAAACCTCAACCCTGGTGGAAGCGTCAAGGATCGAATCGGAATCGCGATGATCGAACAAGCGGAGGAGAAGGGTCTCCTAAAACCCGGCGGAACGATCATAGAGCCCACATCTGGAAACACCGGAGTTGGATTAGCAATGGTTGCCGCCGTGAAGGGCTACAAGATGATCTTCGTCATGCCTGACAAGATGAGCGAGGAAAAGAGGAGCATCCTAAGGGCTTACGGAGCAAAGGTCGTAGTGACCCCTACAAACGTTCCCCCAGAATCCGCTGAACATTACACCAAGGTCGCGGAGAGACTGACGAAAGAGACGCTGCACTCCTACATGCCTAACCAGTATGAAAACCGAGCCAATCCCGACGCTCATTACCGGACAACTGGACCAGAGATTTGGCGTCAGACAGAGGGAAAAATCGACGTTTTCGTCTGCGGCATGGGAACAGGAGGGACCATCACGGGAATAGGCCGATTTCTAAAGGAGAAGAAAAAAAACCTGAAGGTTGTCGGCGCCGATCCCGAGGGGTCAATTTTCTACCCCCGATATCACAGACACAGGGAAGAGCCCCACCAGTACAAGGTGGAAGGGATTGGAGAAGACTTCATGCCAGGGACAATGGACCTGTCGATCGTTGATGATGTCATCCAAGTCTCTGACAGGGACGCATTTCGCATGGCAAGACGACTGGCACAAGAAGAAGGAATCCTGGTAGGAGGGTCAGGGGGCACAGCAGTCCACGCTGCAGTGAAGGTCGCAGAACATCTGCCTGAGGACAAGACGATTGTGACACTGCTTCCGGATACCGGCAGGAATTACCTTAGCAAATTATTCTCTGACCAATGGATGAAAGAACAAGGGTTTCTGTAACTTCAAACGAGGAGCTTGAGTTGAGGGATAGGGACGTGATGAATCTCTTAGACCAGCTCGAATTGTACGCTCTGCGAGTTGGAGAGGGAAAAGCGAGCCAGAAAGACTACTGGCTATTCGTATACAAGAGCATGAAAAGCGGCCTGCTAATGACGAAGACTATGGAAAAATATCTGAGGTACAAGCTGCATGGCCTGGGAGCCAAGCCTCAATACTAGACTAACAGCTTCTTCAAGCGCCTAGGTCAGCTGCTTACGATCCGGCCTGACTTGAGGACGACTTTGGACGGGGCCTCGTTAACGATCTCAAGATTGTGCGTTGCGACCACACATGTTGTGCCTTCCCCCTGAACCATCTCGGTAACTAGTCGCATCAGTTGTTGGGAATTCTCTTGGTCAAGGTTTCCAGTGGGTTCATCCATCAAGACCAGTTCCGGCCTGTTAGCGACCGCTCTTGCGACGGCCACACGTTGCTGTTCTCCCGCGCTCAACTGGGAAGGCCGGCGCCGTTCCTTACCTGCGATTCCTACACGGCGGAGCAGCTCTTCAGCACGATCTCTCCGCTCCGCGCCGGGCTTTCCTTCGAACATCATCGTAAGCATAACATTCTCCAGAACAGTTAGTTCATCGACAAGGTTGTAGTTCTGAAACACGAACCCGAAAGAATTCCTCCTTAGCCGCGAGAGTCTTCGCTCGCTCATGCTCGAGACCTCGACCCCCTCGAAGTAGATCCTGCCTGATGTCGGCTTGTCGAGTCCACTTAGAAGGAAGAGTAGCGTGGTCTTGCCTGAACCTGATGGTCCGTAAACCGCGAGGAGCTTTCTCCTAGTGATCTGCAGGTTTACATTGTCTAGCGCGACTGTTTTCTCAGGTCCATTCCCATAGGTTTTGCTGAGGCCTTCTGTTCTTAAGATAACCGCGTCATCCAAACCGGAAGACCTCTTGTGGCCGGACCCTGGCAATTCTGAGCGCGGGATAGATCGCCGCCGCCAGTGAGACTGATATTGCAAGAAGGGTTGCGTAGATGAAGGTGGATGGCACCAGGATAATGGCGACATTGATTTTTTCTGCTACGGGTATTGATACTAGATTGAGAACGGCGTAGGAGATTCCCAGTCCAAGCATTGTTCCAAGAATTCCGATCAAGAGGGACTCGTATAAGACGAGCCTGATGATCTGGCTAGAGGAAGCTCCTGTGGCTTTGAAGATGGCGAAAGTTCGCATTCTCTCCCGGAGGTTGTTGAGATTCGAATTCATTATTCCCAGAACAGCGCTGAGAGACACGATGATGGTTATGTCGCTCGCGATCGCTTCTAGAGAAGCGAAGATGGGTGAGATCTTGGAGGGAGCTTCGCTTGTCCTGAACGCATCGGTCGTCGGCAATAGGGTCCGTATCTGCCCGATTATCGTGTCAACAGTCCGCGGGTCCTGGGTCGTGACCACGATCATAGACGTCTGGTTAACCCAGCCGATCAACTGCTGGGCGACAGAATGTGGGATGATGAGCGAATAGTCCATCCAAGCATTGGTCTGATAAACTCCAGCGATGCTGTAGTTGTAACCATCGAGAAGGAGGGTCTGACCTGCGCCCTTTCCGACCGTTGAAGCCAGAGCTTTACCTATCGAGAGTATTCCTGACTGGTTGGACGTGATCATCGTGCCTGCAACCATTGTATACGTGAGCATGCGAGGCACTAGAGACGGGACTAAGCCAGCGATCACGGCCTGATTATTGTCAACAGTCATCTGTGCCACGGCTACCGGGGCCGCCAAGCTGACTCCGGAGATGGTCTTGACGGTGTTCGTGTAGGATACCGGGACCGTGCTGAAGAGCGGGAATGAGGCTCCTTTTTTTAAGACATCAATCTCGCCTCCCAGGGAGGACACGCTCCCTGAGACGTTAATCTCGAGCGTTGAAACGAGGGATTGAACGCTCACGTAGGTTAAGATGAGGGCGGCTAGTCCTATGATCGTCAGAGTTGTACGAACTGGCCTACGGCCGATTCCCCGGGCGGTAAAACGGATAAGACTGAATGAGGTCAAGCTATTGCGACTAGTTACGATGTCGGAGAAAAAGATAAACTATGGAGAGGTCGAGGTTCCAGTGGCAGGGGGTGGCGTATAGGGCTGTGTTGGCGCGAGGCTTGGCGTCCCGCGTCTTCGCCTCTTTCCCACCAGGATTCCTCCTATGATGACAATTGCTGCGACAGCGACGATCGCGCCTACGATTGTCCAGGGGATGGATGCGGGTTGTGTCGTTGACGTTGAAGCGCTGGCGAATATTCCAAACAGACTAAAATGGTTGACTGTTCCCTCCACATAGCTCTGGCTCGGATTTCTGGCAACGTTGTCCAGGGGGACCCAGCTGGCGCCGTTCCAGTAGTAGGGTGTGATGGTGTTCACGTCCAGGCCTTGAATCTGGTCTGGTGTGTAATAGAATCGGACCCGGGCGTTCAGAATGATGGACACGTTGGCATTGACCTGGGTGTATATTCCGAGAGCTGACAAGCCTAAGGGCGGGTTTCCGCCTGGGTTCGACGAGAGCTGTATCACTTGAACAGCAATAGGGGTGGATACGTTCATTGTGATTGTTGTCTTGATTCCTGGGACATACTGTGTTCCGTTTAACAGCACATTTGTTCCGGGGGACTGATTGGGGAAGAGCCAACTATTTCCGCCTTGGATGAAATAGACGTAGTCGTTCCCGTTGTTGTCATTCAAGCCAGAATTGCCTAGCCCATCGGTGGATCGGATGCGATAGAAGACTGCGGCTCCTGGGCCTTCGGCTGGGAGGGTGGTGGTGAATATGTCCCCAAAGAATGGCTGCTGCGTCAGCACGGATTGTTCGTTACCGGCGTAAGCGAGCATCGACTGGCCTCTTACGTACGAAGCGTATACGGGAGTCATCGGGGCTGAGGCCCAGCTCAGCTTATCCGTTGAATACTCTAAGTTGACTGAGCTGACCCCGCTTCCATCGTAGACCTGGTCCCAGATGTGGACCTGGTCGCTGGAGGTAGGGGCGAACGGACTAGACCAGGGGGTGCTGCCAGAGGGTGGCATAGTATCTGTGGCTGTTATGAGCGCTGCGCCTGATGGGGAGATGTCTGCCTGCTGGATTGGATACGGTGAGCCTGCGGGAGTCTTGTAGTCGAAGAAGATGGTTGGGGCAGCTGAGGCGAAAACTGGGTACGAGCCGCCAGCGGTGGTTTGTATTTCTATTCTAAAGTTGATTTTCTGGCCAGACCCAATGCTGTAAAACCAGCCGTTGAAGTAGCTTCCGTAGCTGGTTGGGGCGGGGGATGGTCCCGTGGGGTTGTACATGGGTACGTAAGATGTGAGTTGGTACTCGAAGTTCGACACGGGGGATGATCCGGTGTTAGTCACCGTCACAATCGCCAGGGCCGTTGCCCCAGCTGTGACCAGAGGGGTCGGGGTGGTAATGTCTACTCTTAGGCTAGGATTGAACCCGGGGATGGTCGGGTCATAGATTAGCACGTTTTGGTAAAGATAATCGTTGAATCCGGCCGTTCTAGATTGGTTGTAAGACCATGTCAGCCGGAGGGAATAGGTCGAGACTCCGCCGGAGAAGTATATTCCTGCCGCGGAGGCCGTGCCTGTGAAGTTCACCGTCTGAGAGGTCCTGGGAGCCATGTCGGGGACGAGCTTCGATGCGACGCCGAGGGATAGTTGGCTGCCCGGATAATTCGCCGCCGTTGCGTTGATGTTCGTGTATGTTACGTTTCCGGCATTGTACAGATGTAGGCTCACGGTTGTCGAGGTCTTGTTAGCGATGAATGCAGGGTCAACTGTGGCATAGCCTTTGAGTTGGCCTGCCGGATAGAATGCGAATGGGGTCGTGGATGGAGAGGGATACACTCCAAGTAGCGGCCCTGTATAATAGAACTGGAATGTGTTTGAGCCGGCCTGGGCTGTGACGTTGCTTGCGGTCTCGAAGAGGTTCGTACTGTTCGCCTTCACAATGTACCAACTAGAGTAGCTGGTCCCTGATGGGATGGTGCCGGGCGAGAAGGTTACGGTCTTGTGGTCGGCAGCCTCGGTGATGAAGGGTCCAGCGCTGATTAGAGGGAGCAAACAAGGTGATGGGCTGGGGAAGATTCCATAACAGGCCCCGGAAGTCTGAGGGATCAGGGAGCTGACGACTACGTTGGTCGCTGTCTGGGGCCCGGTGTTTGTCACGCGGAGGTTTACTTGGACCAGACTCTGGTTCTGCGCCACATACAGAAAGCTGACCTTCGAAACGTTCATCGAAATGTCCGCAATCGGTACGATGGTTGGAGCTCCAACGGTGATGGGGACAGGTCGAGACGTGGTTGCGTATTCGCCTTCTAGCAGATGGTTGGTTCCGGTCGCATCTGTCGCACTGCTATAGGCAATTCTCTCGGGTGTTATGAAGAGCGTACCGGTAACGTTGAACACGTATGGATAAGACAAGGTCAGGGTCCCACCAGGCGAAATGGTAGTGGGGGTGACGAAGGCAACAGGAAGGAACACCCCCTCAGCGTTGTATCTTACGGACCCGGTAGAGTTCGCGACGAGAAGATATCTTCCATTAGGGAGCTGTGGGACGCTTGACCAATTGTAGGAGAATCCCCCTGTCGCGTTGGTGGTTACGGTTGTCAATGGGCGATTTGTACCGTTGAGGAACTGGTACGAGAGCGATATAGTCGGCGGCGGAGTGATGGGTTTTCCCGTGGCATTGAGCAATGCCCCAGAGATCAAAGTGGCTCCGCCACGGGGAATAGCGCAGGGAAGGCAGTACAGTCCAATGTATGAGGCCCTCGGATTCTCCGGTTGGGGGGGAAGATTTCCCGGAAGGAGATAGACGCTCGTCTCTGTAACGTTCGGGAAGTTGATGAAAGTCAATGTCATGGTAAGGCTAGACCCAAGAGGTACCGGTCCTCCAGGGATGTTGTATGGAATTACCGGACTCCAGGACTCCCCCCCGCCGATGATCTGGTTGGGAGTGGCCGCGGACTGCATTAGGCCACCATTCAACTGTGTGAACACGTGAGTGAGAACTACCGGGGCGCAACCATCCACGTTAGTAAGGCCAAATGAGAAATGGGTCGTGTTTCCGTTAAACGGAGAGTAGAAACCGGAGAGGCACGGCCCAGGTTCCTGAGTGTTTCCAAATCCTTGTGGGTACAGGAACGCTTGGGCGTCCGGGTTGAGGTCCTCTACGTTGTAGTAGTTGGATCCTGACGGGTTGCGAATGGTTACGCTGACATTGCCAATCTGTCCGTAGCTAGGGTTTGCTGGGCTAACGGCCTTGGACACTGTGAGGGGCCCGTTTGTTTTCACATTGGGCGCCAGAGTAAATTGGGTCTGCCAGTTGTAGACAAAGCTCGAAGTGTCTAAGAAATCGGCCGTCAGCGTGAAACTCTCATCCGGTCTGTAAGACTGGAAGAAGAAGGATGTGGAATTGGCGGCAAGAGATGGAAGGGTATTGATGATATACTGAATCCCGTTAACGCTAGGCTGACTCGACAAAACGACGCCCGAAAACCCTAGAAAGAGATGTAGGTTCGTTGCGGCTAGAGGTCCAGTGTTGTTCAGTTTGAGAGTGAGGGTGAAGGGTTGACCAACGTTGGGTGTTGATGGCATGGTTGTCCACGATGCATCGAGAACAGGGGAGTCGAAAGCAGGGTAGTGGAAAGTGACGGAAACATCGGGGACGAGCCTCTGCGCGGTCCCAACCCAGGGGAACACTCCTATGACGAGTATTGTTCCGGCACTTGACTGGACAAACATATTGCTCGGGCTGAAGCTCTTAACCTGGGCTCCGCCAGGGAACGATGCTGCGTAGGTCTCGTTGGTCGTCGAGCGAATTCCGTTTGTCTGCCCTACCAGGGACCCGAAGCTCAGCGTGTGGTCTTGGGGCAGAGAGAAGCTTAGGGCTTTCTTGTGAATTACTACTACTCCAGTAGAGTTGAGCCCAAACACTGGAGCTATTGCCGCGGCGATTGAGGTAAAGCCAAAAACGGCCGAGCCAATGCCAGACAGACTGAAGGCCGGACTCACGGGGTAGGTTATCGACTCCAGGCTGTTGAATACTACGCCAGAGGCGGATTGGAGTAGGAGAGAAGCGCCATAGTGACCTATCATTGCCGACTTGGAGCTTGTCAGGCCAACAAACTTGCTGACGAAGGAAGAGTACGAGGTGAAATTCGAAGCGAAGACAGATACAGGCAGGGTAAAGGGGCTCGAGGTTATTGCTTCGAACGATCCCGGTGCCATTCCAAAAAGTGTCTGGATATCAGAAACTATTGCAGGAGCGTTGCGCTGCACGCCTTCGATTATTAGGACCACATGGTATGGTGCAAGGGTGTTGGCAGCGCTGGTGATGTTTATTCCGGTTATGCCGGATAGAGCGGTGTTGTTGAGGTTGGTGGCAATCAGCGTTACCCCGACGTACTTGTAGATCGGATTGGTGAGGTCCCACGGAATAATCGTTGGGTCCAGAGCGTAGAAGCTGCCAGTCGCCACGTCTCCGTGCGTGCTGACCGCCATCGCGTTCACCTCAAAGCTTGGAGGGATCAAGGTCCCAAGACTGGGACCGGCCCTTGGCGTTGGAACACTCCAGAGAGCTGCCAGAGAGAGTATGATCAGCAGGGATGAACGATACATCGAAGGTCTCAACAGGCTTCGGCAGACCTTCACGTTCCTTGGGTTATTAACAGTGCTAGCAGCAAGATTGCTCGCCGAAACACTTCCCTGTGTCTTCCTGTCCGCCGCATTTGCGGCGTTAGGTTAAATCATCGATATTCGCGGGAATGTTATTCATGAGGTTTTCAACCAAAGCCATCCATGCAGGACAGGACCCGGATCCTGCCACAGGCTCGGTCACGGTTCCGGTCTATCTCACTTCAACATACATGCAACTCAAACTTGGCCGAGAGGGCAAGTACGTGTATTCGCGAACCGCAAATCCTACGCGCAACGCTCTAGAGGAGAGTTTAGCAGCTCTGGAAGATGGGAAAGTTGGTCTCGCCTTCAGCTCAGGTCTCGCCGCAACGACCACCGTTCTGATGCTTCTCCGGAAAGGAGATCACGTAATCGCTGGGGACGACATCTATGGTGGAACCTACCGGTTATTCGACCAAGTTCTGCGAAACTACGGCCTACAATTTACGTACGTGGACCCGAGGTCTCCTGATAATGTAGGGAAGGCGGTTCGAAAGAATACCAAGATGATCTGGATCGAGACGCCCACGAACCCCTTGATGAGAGTCGTGGACATTCGTGCGATCTCGAAGATCGCGACGAAGAGTCACGCAATGCTAGTCGTCGACAATACCTTTGCAAGCCCGTATCTTCAGAATCCGTTGAAGCTTGGCGCGGATATCTCTGTCCACAGCACGACGAAATACCTCGGAGGCCATAGTGATCTAATCGGCGGTGCTGCTATCACAAGCGATGCTGATGTCGGAAAGCGTCTGAAGTTTTTACAGAATGCCGTCGGAGCGGTTCCCGGACCCTTAGACTGCTGGCTCGTATTGCGAGGAATCAAAACACTGGCCGTCAGAATGGATCGTCACAATTCCAACGCGAAACAGGTCAGCGAGTATCTCCTGAAACAACCCAAGGTGGAACAGGTCTACTATCCCGGCTTACCAGATCATCCACAACGCGATGTCGTAAAGCGCCAGATGCGAGGCTACGGTGGAATGCTTAGCTTCGAACTCAAAGGAGGATTCGGAGACTGCGAAAAACTCTTGACCAAACTTCGGGTCTTCACCTTGGCAGAAAGTCTTGGAGGAGTTGAGTCTCTCATCGAACATCCGGCTAGCATGACGCATGCCAGCATCCCGCGTCAGAGAAGAATGGAGCAGGGAATCAAGGACACTCTCATACGCATGAGCGTCGGAATAGAGGACGTTGAAGATCTACTTGACGATCTTCAAAGAGGATTCAAAGGCCTTTAGGCAGAAAGGCCTCCGCACTAACCGTCACCACAATAGCGCAATCATTCGAGCCATGAACGTTCCGGATTTAAGCTGACTCCTAGGAGAATGATCATGACGCCCGGCGTGCAGGAAGAATAGTAGAGGTGAAAATATTGGAGAATGAAATTCAACCCAGGTCTTCGAGGGGATTTTCGCTTCGGTCAGTACTACTCTTGGTCCTTCTGGTCGGGATAGGCGCAGGAGCTACAGCCTATGCGATCAGCGCTGCCTTTGCAGCTAGCGGTAGTTCGACAGGCACCACACAACAAAGTACTAGCATAACCAACGCAACCACTAGCGCGCACAATTGCACCCTGGCTTCACTAGGTTAGCCGCATAGTCAACACACTTACGTCTTCGTTCAAATTCCCCATTTTTTCCAATCAAGTCCTGAACCATAGCCCACGGCAGGCGAGTTCACCTTGATCACTTTTTCCAGACTTCTCCGCCCGTATACGGGTCGAGGAAGTTTAGTTGCATGTCGAGGACTTGTTGGTAGACTTTGCCGGCGTCTGTTCGAGAGTAGTGAGTAACTCTACCATCAGTGCTGGCTAGGATCAATGATGTCCTTGTAAGAATGCCGCTGGGTCCGAGGAGTCGGTCAAACGCTTTGTCGTCTCCGCCGAACGGTCCGTTAAGTAGGGTGCTCTTTGGACATTTGTCGGCAAAAACTTCTATCATCTTCAGCACCGTCAGTCGCTTCTCTGCCTCTTTCCTTGTTTCCGGTGAGAGGGGCACTTTTCATCGGCCGAGTTTCTCAGCCATGGCCAACAGTCTGGAATATCTTCTTCGCAGGCCTAATAGGCTGTAGATGGAGACTACAGAAAGCAGGAACAAGACAACTGTCAGGGCTGTCTCCACTACCGCCGACGTGTCCAGTGCGGGCATCGGGAACCCGAATCTCCCGGGCTGAGCAAAATATACGAAGAAGAGCAGCCTCAATAATGACGATATGGCCAACAGTAGCGCGAACGCCGCTATCAATGCCTGAGTCGTGATCGTTCTGAGAAGGTCGTCTGCCATGCGGGCCGCGT
>Ga0209161_10000202_pt1 | contig 45585 bp, 41 predicted proteins | sample GraSoiAngelo_155_FD_186169 | JGI IMG/M metagenome (GOLD analysis project Ga0209161, IMG submission 186169) | Grasslands soil microbial communities from the Angelo Coastal Reserve, California, USA - 14_1009_13_30cm (SPAdes) (version 2) | ecosystem: Environmental > Terrestrial > Soil > Grasslands... | reverse complement strand
GGAATATTGTTCTCGTCGACGTATCGTAGAACGATCTGCTCTCTCTTCTCAAGTTCAGCAAGCTGGTTGTTGTCGAGATAGTATCGGCCTTCGTTGTGGGCGATTGGAATTCGCAGCGCCTGACCTTTGTTTGCGAGTTTTGTGAACGGTGTTCTGGTGGATTCTATTCTGAGCCGTGTCCACTTGCAGACGAATCGTAACCCGGTGTTTCGAAGTACTGCGCCGGGCAGGATTCCGGCTTCGACTAGTATCTGGAAGCCGTTGCATATTCCAAGGACTGGCTTGCCATTGTCTGTTGCCTCTCTAATGGTTTCGAGGCTTGGGCTTGTCGCGGCTATTGCGCCGGCGCGGAGGTAGTCGCCGTATGAGAAGCCTCCGGGCAGAACGTACGCGTCATATTGATCTTGTTTCAGGTCTTTGTGCCACACGAGGTCCGTTGAGACCCTGACGGTTTTCTGGAGAATTTCTAGCGCGTCTAGGTCGCAGTTGCTTCCAGGGAACTGAACGACAGCGACCTTTACCATTACTCAGCGTTCCTAAAGTAGTGAATTTCGACGCCTATTAAGCCCTTTTTTGACAGGCTCGTGTCAAGGGAGGAGATTGCCGAGAATGACCGTTCCAGACGTGAAATATGATTGATGACCGTGTTTGTTATCCTACGACCCGTACATGGCACGTGTGCGCAGCAGGATTGTAGATCCGAAGATCATCACAGAGTTTCCGAACTAGTTGCTCAGCATCTTCCGGTGATCTGGCTTCAACATTCATACGCAAGAACTTACCGGCTCGAACATTTGTCACCTGTGAGTAGCCTCCCTTTAGGATCAAATTGTGGTGAATAGTCTCACCTTCAGGATCCCGCGCCAGAGGCTTGTTTTCCACTACCACTTCTACTGTGAAATCTTGCAGTGACATTGCGGAGAGAATGCTTCCTCAGCCTCCCTTAAGCTCTTTTTCCATAGCGCCTACGCCCCTAGAACAACTCCGAAGAGTTGACATTCTAGGCAGGGACCAGAGCAAGAATCTGAACTCCATGAAGACACTCCCGATGGAAGAATTCTTTGTAGACCCAAATATTGGTCGAGCCGAATCCTTGCCCGCTTCAGCGTTTGTAGACCCCGAATTTCTGGAACTGGAACTTGGGACTGTCTTTGCTCGAACCTGGCTGCTAACACCAAACGAAAACGATTCCCAAGAGGGACTGGCCACTTCCACAGACTCGATTGGGAAAACCAGTTCTCGGGTCCCCTTCAATCTTCTAGGAAAGCCGTTCTTCCTCCAGCGAGGCCAACATGGCAAGCTGAAGTGTTTTCCGAACGTTTGCACTCATGCTTGGCATCCTCTCGTTGAATCGCCGAGCGTTGGAGAGGCTATAATCTGTCCACAGCACGGGCGCCAATTTGACAATGAAGGGAGGTTCGTCTCCCAGGCAGGGTTTGAGAAGATGGATGGATTTCCACGGGAATCAGACCATCTGAGAAATGTTCACGTTGAGGAGTGGGGACAATGGGCCTTCGTCTCAACCGGCGAGCCACTGGCACCCTTCCGCGAGTTCATAGAGAAGGTTCAGCAATCCGTTCGAGGAATCAAACTGGCAGGCCTCAGGAGACATCGTTTTGATGGGGAAGTTCGGCAGGTTGAGGGAAACTGGAAACAGCACGCTTGGAACTACATGGACAACTTCCACATCAGGTTCGTTCACAAGGGACCGGGGGGACTAGCCGACGCCATCGATCTGGCCTCCTACCGGACTGAGCTGTACAAATTCAGCGCTCTACAATGGGCCTATGCATGGGACGAGGAGAACGGCTTCGACCCTCAGCTCCTAGCCGGCAGGTTCCGGGACCCGAAGAATCCTACCAGAAGAGTGTTTGCGTTGTGGTGGTTTATCTTTCCCAACATAACACTGAACTTCTATCCTTGGGGCTTATCGGTCAATGTGTATATGCCGATTCCCGGGAAGCCTGACAAGACTCTGTTCTTATGGTTCCAGTACGCGCTGGACGAAGAAAGATTCCAGGGTCGAAACAGCACCTGGCTAAGCGATCAAGTCGATGCTGAAGACCTTGAAGCGATCGGCCTCGTGAGCTCCGGTGCAAAGTCCGGATTTGCGCCTCGCGGACGATTTGCTCCAAATGAAGAAACAGGACCCCACTGGTTCCACAGACACGTGTACGAGACAGTTTTCGAACAGAGGACACCCTAGTAGAGTGATTGGAGCTTAGACGTTGCCCAGCGAATTCTTGCCACGCGCCCATTCGAAGAGACTAGGAGAACTCGACGCGTCAAATTGGAAAGACCTAGAAGCCGGAAGGAATACTTCACGCATTGACCCAGCCATACGAGGAATCATCTCATCACTCAACCATAGGGGATACCGGACTTTCTCGTCTTGCAGTGGAGGGCACAGATCAAATCTTCGTCGGAGATTCGACCGTCACGAGAGCGGCTACATCGCCTTCTCCCCGCCCTCAAGAATTCCCTTCGCCCTTTATCTAGCCCTTCGTGGAAGAAATCACGACTTCATGTTCGAAGCTGAAGCGGTCATCCACGATGGAAATGGAGATAGAAGAGAGACAGTGTACACGCAGCTCGACTGGCAGCTCGTGGATCAAAGAAAACACCGACTGGAGTACTACGAGAAGCTGTTCCTCGAGATGAAGCGAGTCATCGATCTCTTTCCTGGACAACCAGATGATCACAAGAAAGTCTTGGCCGGCCTGATGGGAAAGCCCAACCTGACGCCAGCCTTGAGAATTGTGAAGGGTCAAATGAAACGGTTTGGCAAATAGCTAAACAAAATAGGGCAAACCTATCAAACGGAGAGACGCTCTCCCCTAATGTCCCTTGGTCGTTTGCCCGCCGGCTTCGCTCTTCTGAAAGGGTCTCTTGGTGAGGGGCCACCCAAGATCAACATGGCTTTCCGAAAGTAAGTTTTGCCTTCGGCAACGACTAAAAGCGCGCTCAGTACAAGTCTTCTATGCCTTGCCCAACACCGGGGTTTTGAGAGTAGCTGAAGACCTTTTGCGGAGAAGAAAGGAAGTCTTCGCCAACATAAAGACTGGTCAGAACCTTAACAGGTTTATTCTGAACGCGAACCTTTGCACGATTCTCTTCGCGGCAATTTACGGAGCGACTATGGGAGCCTACCCTGGTGGGCTTCAGATCCTCTACAACATCATCAAGATACCACTTCTACTGCTCATCAGCCTCTACGTTGCACTGCCAACCTATTACGTACTTGATGCATTTTCAGGAGGCGACATCAGCCTCAGACAGACAGCAGCCGTGATCCTATCCAGCTTCAGCATCATGTCCATAGTGCTACTTGCCTTTGTCCCGGTAAACCTCTTCTTCATCCTGACGACGCCGGGTCAGGGTTTCCAGACCTACGCCTTCATAGTTCTCCTCAACGTAGGAATATTCGCCATCGCCGGAATCGCGGGCCTAGTCTACCAGTTCGCAGGAATGGAAAGCATCCACTCTAACAGTCGCTGGGTAGAAGGTTTCCTCCTTAGCCTCCTCGTACAAGTCTTTGTTGGCACACAGATGGCCTGGGTTCTCAGGCCCTACTTTGATACCGGGCCGTTTCTGAGACCGCTGGAAGGGAACTTCTACATCGCGATGTTCAAACTGCTCGCGCGGGTCCTAGGCGGATAATCAATAGACTTAGCTTCAAACATGGTTGTCGGACAGTGCGTCTCTGGCGGAGTATCCTCTGCGAGACGAAAGAAAAAAGGGAGATTGGTCTTGGAGCTAACTAGTACGCTTACTGTTTGAAGAGTGGTGTGGGGGCGAGAAGTGTCTCGCTGCGAGTGATTCCGTGTAGAGTGGAGAGCTTCTCGAAGGCGGACTTGACGATCTCGTCAGAGGTCCTTGCCTGCCAGAGTGCTACGATGTCGAACTGGCCTGGGACTGTCCATGCCTCGATGAGGCCTGGGAAGGTCTTGAGCTGGTTGACGACTGTCTCGACTGGGCTGTTGATGTTGAAGAGGCCGATGCCGAGTGGCATCTGGTTCTGGAAGTGAGCGCCGTTGATGCCGTTGAAACCGAAGAGTGTCTGAGTAGTCTGGATACCTTGTATTTGGCGGATCTGGCTGACGAGTTGTACGATTTGTTCTGGGGTGTTCTGCTTTAGTCGTAGTGCTAAGTCGAAGCGTCCGGTGACTGGTGCGATGAGGTCGATGTTCGGGTTGTTCTTTAGCTCCTCGACCACGTTCTTCGTCATGCCGTGATTGACGGTCGCGAAGACGTAGGCGGGATAGTTTGTGTTTTGCATGGATATCATCTTATTGCAGTTGTGTAATGGATATTACTTTGTATATAAACCTTTTAACTCGGAACCGCAGGTATTACAGTAGGAAGGCGCGATTGAGAATGCCAGCTCTCACTCAGAAGATGACAGTACCAGAAGCCGTACGCCAGATCCTCACGAAGAACTACCCCATCTACCAATGCCTCAAGATGAAACTCACAAACTTCCACTCAGTCGCCGAACTAATCCAGCCACACGTCCAGCAACTAACAGGCCGAAAACCCACTATCAACACCCTAGTCGTAGCAATCAAGAGATTCTCAGACACGTTAGACGAACTGAAGTCCCTTGACCCAGTCAGGGCCCTCGAGAACACAAGAATCTCTCTTTCAAACGGAATAGCAGATGTAACTGTAAGGGCTCCCCGTGCAGAGTTTCCCAAGATACTCAACGAACTCTCAGAAATGTCCGCAGGGCTGACGGAATTCCCCCACATCTTCCCACTCGCAAACTCGATCAAGATCATACTACCATCAGAGGATTACGAGCTGCTCCGGAAGAAACTCAGCCATCTCAACATTGTCACTGTTCAACCGAACGTGGCAAAGCTCTCATTGTACTTGCCCACAAACGCCTGGGACACACCCGGAATAGCGTCTTACATCACAGAACTGCTGTATCGGAACGGCGTCAACATAATCGACGCTTTCCTTGGTCACGGAGACATCATCATAGTTGTAAACGAGCCGGATGGGCACACAGCATATGACGCATTGCGACGAGTAGCCCAGACGCAATAGACCCCAGAAATCTGGCCGGACAGAGACAAGGTGGTCACGTCCTAACGTGGACTGTACGAAAGTTTACCACATACAACTTCCAGAACCATTTGGTCCATGAGCGAGTCAACAAACTCACCTTTGCTTCTGGACAAGATGGCAGAACGGTTCCGCTACTTTGCAGGCAAGATCTATGCGGATCGATCACCGCTCTACACGAATCTCGCTCTAAGAGTTGCAGAGGACACCGAACTCCTCAGAATAGCAGCCAGTGCTCAAGAGAAAGCCGCCCTCCCCAACCTATTCCTTGCCGCCGTACATCTCTTGCTGCTCAATGGCGAACACCACCAGCTCGCAGCCTTCTACCCCAGCCTCAACAACTCATCCCGGCAATATGATTACGTGTACCCGTACTTCCGCAGCTTCGTCCTCGAGCACCCCGAAGAGATCCGCGAGATCATGATGACTCATTCTGTCCAGACGAACGAGGTTGGACGCTGCGCTGTGCTCGTTCCAGCCTTTGAACTCGTAGCGGCCCAAACTAAACGTCAACCGCTGACCATGATTGAGATTGGTTCCAGCGCTGGATTGACCTTGCTCTGGGATCGATACCACTACCGGTACAGAGAAGGCTTAGAGTGTGGAGACCCGAACTCACCGTTAAAGATCGAGTGCTCACTGCGCGGAGAAACGCGTCCTCCGATTCCTAGAGAATTGCCGAAGGTCGCCTCTCGCACAGGCATCGACCTTTCACCCATCGACGCCAACAACGCCGAAAACGTTCAATGGCTACGCGCTCTCGTTTGGCCTGACAACCAGAAACGAGCTAAACAACTGGAAGTTGCAATCCGCCTTGTCAAACAAGCTCCCCAAAGAATCATCACCGGAAACGCCCTGGACCTCATACCAAACCTCATCGACAAAGTCTCTGACATAGCACCATTATGCGTCTACCATTCATTCACTCTTACCCTTGTCAGCGGGGAACCACGGGAGAAACTGCACGCACTCCTAACAAAAGCATCCAAGAAGAGAGATCTGTTCCTCGTCTGGATAGAGTGGGTCAAGGACTCAGAAACCCCCTTCCTAGGTCTTGTGAAATTCGGCAAAAGTACCAAGACCGAGAAAATCTTGGCCCGGTGCCACTCACACGGAGATTGGTTAGAGTGGCTGGCTGACCAATCACTGTAACGCTAGGCGTGGCTCATTAGTCGGGGAATAAGATTGAGAAGTAGGGACCGGCCTCGGCCTTCCTTGTCTAGTGTTGGATTGTAAGCTGTTAGGTCGACGACTCTGAGCTTGCCAGTCGACTGTAACGCTTGGAAGATTTCGAGAACGTCATGGTCGGTCAATCCTCCCGGCTCTGGAAAATCGACACCCGGCATGATAGAGGGATCGAAAACGTCCACGTCCAAGTGGGCGACGATCCAATCTGATGAATCGCTCAAAAACCTAGCCATTTGCACTGCGATTTCTCCCAAGCCTCGTTTCTTTATCTCTGTGGCTGGGAAGAGCTTCACAGAGCTTTGGAGCGTTTCGTCCTCGCCGAGGTCGAGGGACCGCGAGCCAACATGGACGACCCGCTTCTCCTCCAACAGGGGTCTCTGAGATTCGATATCCTCGGGTAGTCTTGGGCCTCGGCCGCAGGCGATGGCTAGAGGCATGCCGCCGATAAAGCCCGACGGGCTAGTTTCAGGGACGTTGAAGTCACCGTGAGCATCAAGCCAAACCATCCCTAGCTTTCCCTTGTAGACTGTCTTGAGGCCTGCAAGACTTCCGGGGACGAAGGCACAGTCCCCGCCAAGGCAGAAGGTAATCCTGGAAGGGTCGACTAGGCCTGTCAACTTGTCTTTGACTCTGCGAGTTCCTTCCGAGAACTCTTCAAAGTTTCTGAGGTTCTTAGGTCCATGGTCCCTCACGATGGAAGGGCAATCAACGTCTCCAAGATCGACGAGGTCGTTGTCCACCGACTTTATTCTTTGGACGACGCCTGCTTTCCTGAGATTGGAGACAGCGTCACCCATCGCACGATATTTTGCCAGGGTGTAGAACGGGATTCCGACGAATGTTACACCCATGATGATCTACCTACAACAGTTCTCTTTCCCGTGTTTTCAAGAAGGTTTCATTCTTCGGAATCATTCCGGACTGGATCTACATTTATTTCGATAGACACGTCGACCCACAAGAGCTTAGGCTCTTCAGAAGTTGTGAACTTTCAAACGGAGGGAGTCTCCTAGGGGATCGGAAATTCGTCTTTTCGGCTGGTGAAGTATCCCTTTCTCCAGGCGAGAGCGATTACTCCTAACGTGCCCACTGCACCAACGACACTTGTTGCTGTAATGACATTCCGTCCGTTGGCTTGGAGCCACGTTGGTTTGACCTCGAAGCTTGCAAGAGCTGATCGGTCTGAGGATCCTGCTTGGTGGGCCTTGACGATTACCGCGTAGGTCCCTATGGAACCGGAAGCCGGAACCACGTATGACGCTTTGTAGACGCCCGTCGTGACGAGGACGGCGTTCAGTGTGATGTTGGACCCGTTGGGCCTCACTAGAATCAGTTGCAGGCTGGTGACTGTTGTGAGTTGTCCATTGAGGTTTGTGGTGGCAAAGATGACGGCAGTGTCTCCTGGGAAGTATATGGTTCCCGAGCTGACAGACACAGTCAAGGTGCTGGGCTCTGGGAGAACGAGGAAGCTATCTTGCACGTCCAGGCTCGAAGGAAACAGTTCCTTCGCATGGACCTGGTGAACGATCCCTGCTTGAGCATCTGGAATGTTGAAGGTGAAGTTGAACGAGCTTCCCTCGAGGAAGAAGAAACCTAGGAGCTGGTCGTCAAAAGTAATCTGGAGCTCGACAGGGACGAACACTCCTCTTTGAGATGGATTGAGAAATCCTGACCCATGAACCGTGACTTGGGTTCCCACCGGTCCGCTCGTCGGACTGAGAGTTAGAACCGGAGGTGGTAGAACCGTTAGTTGAAGCTGGAAGGTGTGGACCAATTCTCCACTTGTTCCCTTCATTGTTATCGTGTAATTTCCAGGAGGAGTCGACGCTACAGTCGAGATGGTTAGCTGTGAGGAGGATCTCCCTGTAGGCGCAAAAGTGATCTGGGTCGGGTTGAAGGAAAGGGTCGGCCCATTGTTCACAATGGGAGAGACTTGTCCGGTCAAAGTCACGGTCCCATTGAAGGAACTGATGCTGGGGCTGAAGAGTTGTACTCCCACGGACGTTGAGCCTCCTGCGAAGACAATATTCCCGCCGGGGGGTATGGAGATGAACAATTGGAAGTCAGGCTGGATGACGACTTGAACGGTTAATGTGACGAAGTGGGATAGGGATCCGCTGGTCCCGCTGACCGTTACAAAATAGGTTCCGGGTGGACTGTTCCCTGCGCCCAAGATCAAGTTGGCATTTCCTGAAGAGTTCGCTGCCAAGTTGACCTGAGACTGATCGAAGGTCTCCGTGAGGAAACCCGTCGGCGTTGCTATAAGCGTAACAGTTCCGGAGAAGCCGTTAAGACTCGTCAGGGTGATCGTTGAAGCAGCGACGGCGAATGGATCATTGATCCCATTCGACTTGATGATAAGGAAAATCGGGTTAGCTGTGATCTGAAAGTCCCCGCTGGCTCCCGGGAGAATGATTGTTGCGTTGACCGAGTGCATGAGCAATCCACTGGTCGCCGTTATGGTCACAAGATAGGTGCCTGGTGGTGTTTGGAATGTCACGAGCGGGTCCAAACCGGTTGCGTTTTCCCCGTTTGGACCAAGCTTTAGCGCTAGTGATGAGTTCTCGAAGGGGGATGCGGAGGTCAGTCCGACAGCAAGGCCCGGAGGGCTTACACTAGCTTGCAGTCTGACTGCTCCGGTGAAGTTGTTGATGCTGTCGAGTGTGATTATGGGTGGGTGGAAAAAAGTGCTGTTGATCGGATTCGGTAGGATGAGTGTGTTCGGATTGGCTGAAATGGAGAAGTCAGGTAGACCGCCCCCTACCGTTATCGGTATCTGCAACGGTATGAAGAGGCCATCGCCGCTCGCGAGAGACCTAACAAGGTAGACACCATTGGCCGTAAAGCTGTTCGTCTGGACGTATACAAACGTGGAGAAGCTTCCTACTCCGAGGTTGCCTGTACCGTTGAACGCGGTGATAGTTGGAAAGTTTGGTCCTGTTGGCACCGTTGTAGTCACATCGACGAAGCCGGAGAATCCATTCACAGCATTTGTAATGAGTTGAACGGAGCCAGAATCCCCCGCGAGGAGACTCAAAGAGCTGGGGCTAGCCTCAAAAGTAAAGCCCGGAGCCACGGTTGCATTTGATTGCACGGTGACAGTGCCATGCACCCAAGGATGAATCGCGTCATAGTAGAAGTAGGTTCCAACGATATTGAACGCGAAGGTGAAGTTTGCACCAGAAGAAATAGGACCTGAATCGAATGATGGTAGTGATGCCGCGTCGAGGAAGGGACACGCAACACTCGGAGGGCTGGTGGAAGGAGAGCACGATGTGACGGTATGGATGACCGTGCCTGTATTGTCCCATTCTACCTTGCTGCCTACGATGACTGTCGATGACGCTGGATTGAACCGACAGGCTGAGACATTGAAAGAACAAACGGCGTCATCGATTATTGAAGTAGGATAGTGCCAGAGACTTGTTCCAGTCACCATGAACGATATAGAGAATCCGGGCGAACTTTGGAGTATCTGTAACTCGATTCCAGTAGACTTGTCGTAGAAGAGAACTTGGGAGGGACCGCTGAAGGGAGTGCCGGTAATGTTGACAACGTTGATCTGACGAGTGGCGCCGGCATAGGTTGCGGTTATCGTGTTGTTGAACGTCGGGGCCGATGGAGAGTTGACCAGGTGATCACCAGGCCCCAGATTAGCTGCGACGAGTGGTGGAAACTGTGTCAGGTTACCTATTCCAGAGTTGAGGTCTCCGCGGAATATTTGCGTCTGAATGTTTCCCCCGGAGACAAATGTCCCCTTCAGCGTCACATTACTACCGGAGACTGCGGTCACTACAAGAATGATCCCGGTGATGTTGATGGCTGGGCCAACGAACTTGAAATTGCCATAATTCCACCAGTCGCCCACCTTCACACCTGGAACGTAAGTGGTCGACGCGGAAACGGCGCCCGCATAACTAGGCACTGCGAGGGCGATCAAGGACGTTACGAGCAAGATATGGAATAGGACGGAAGGTTTCATTGAAGATGTTCGATCAATCGTGAGGTTCGCTATATACTGTTCGGGATCTACGCGGAGTAGATGGAAGAAATATCCAGCAATTGATTACAAGAGCGATCGAAAGATATCCAGACCAGTCATGCCCAAGGCCGTCAAGGGAGGGCCCGTGAGGGCTTCATGGGCGCTTTAGAGGCTGCAGATTAGTTTCGTCTGTCTCGGGGTCCCTTGCCAAGTACTTGTTCGCGCGTTTCTGGGTGACGTGTTTTTTAAGGCTGAGGACCTATGTGCGAAATGTTGACCGATAATGCGCGAGACGATATTTGATGAGTCTTACAATGTGCGAGAAGTATTGGATGATGTCATCGAGAGGGTTGCCCTCCGCGAAAAGTTGTTAGGTACGGCGAAACAGTTTGCCGAGAAGAAGAGAGAAGACAAGTTCACCTTAGCCATCAAACAGTTTGAGAATCTCATGGTCGACTTTCTACGTCTCTACCAGCCTATCCTCGATAGGTTGCGTATCTATCGGGAAGGAATGCAGAAGGAGATTACAAGTCTGAGATCTTCACTCGCAACGGTCAACGGAATGCTCGAAGTCTCGAAGGGAATTGAAGGACTGGCTCCCAGAATCCAGCAGTTGGAGGCGAATGGACAGGAGCTTGACGCTAATATCAATGAGAAAATGAAGATGGCGAACAAAATAGATGACCTGTTCAACAGAGTGCGGCCTTTCCAGACGGGAGGCGCAGGATCAATGGGTCGGGATTCGTTATCAGATGTCCTAGCAGGAATGCCTAAGGATCTCTTCCCGGAGGCATCTGAGCCAGCTAACGAAAAGACTCGAAAGACAGGCACCAGAAACTAAGGCCCACTCACTTTCCCTTTCTTTGGCAATAACGGTTACAGCACTCCATTATCCGGCCGACTTTCCATACGACAATCGACCGTACCTTTGGCGACGAGAAGACCAGTGTATTCAGCGAGAGCAGCGCACTCTGTAGTCGACGAAGATCTACGGGTCTCTACACACAAGAGCATCATCAAGACCCTAGGACGACAATACTCAGATGCGACACAATTCTTCGTCGAGCTCGTCGTCAACTCGTGGATGTGGGGCGAGGCAACAAGGGTCGAGATCAAGATCTCAGACTCGGGTTCTCATATCGAATACGAGGAATGGGGTCACGGGATGGACCTCGATGGACTACGCGAATTCCTTACCAAGGGAAAAACAACCGGCGAGGGATTCTCCCCGAAATACAAGCGCCCGATACGAGAGTCGTATGGGATGGGCAGTCTCGCCTGGCTGACCCTAGGTCGCGAGCTAGAACTCCAAGTCCACAAGGGACGGTTCGATCGCACCATTATGCTGACGGAGAGCCTAATCGATCGACACTGGGCCCCCACGGACCAATCCACCTGGAGACCCTTGCGAGTAATACAAGCTCCATTGGATCATGATGGTCTAAGGATCAGAATTCGTTCCTTGACAAAAAAAACTGACTCGGGAGAGGTCCGCAGAGCGCTACTGGCGAGAGCAAACGTTCTTGCTCTGCGCGGATACGGGCCCTTCGAAGTCTCTGTAAATGGCGAAGCGGTGAAGCCGGAAGAACTCCGTGGCGCAACCCTCCTCCCTGTTAACATCGCGACGGAATATGGGAAAATTACGGGCGAAGTATTGATCCTTCCAATCTCTAAGACACACGCTGGAATATCCGAGGCAGGGATGAGTGTCCAGCAGAAGCACATCACGTGTCTACAGCACCAGTTCTTCGGCCTTGATCAGTATCGTATTCATGGGCTGAGCCGGATACAGGGCTGGGTTAACGCTGACTTCCTCCGTCGACTGCCCGGCGGTAACGAGTTCGAGCGAGACAGCGTGCAGTGGAGAGTGTTCGAGAAAGCTATGCGCGGCTTTGTCCGAAACAAGGTCTTGAAATTTCTCAGACAGACCGCAAGCCGCAGAGAACTTCGCAGCATACAATACCTCAACCGGGAGATTGCGGAGAGATTGCGACGTAGCATCCGCCGAAACATCGAGATACTCTCCAGAGCAATAGTCAAGGCGAAGACATCGTCAAAGCCAAGTCAGACTGCCCATCACGTAGTAAAGAAAGAGAACGGATCGGCGAACCGGAGGGATCGGAAGTCGAAATCTCATCCTCGAGACGCAACCCGTAGCGTCATCCATCTGAAAGATCAGGTCCTAGCCTTCGACATCGCGCACGGAGGGGATAGGGGCCAAGCCTATGTTGAAACTGACAAGAATGGTGCCCGAACTGTCTTCGTCAACATGGACCATCCAATGTGGAATGTCGAGGCGAGCATGACTCCGACAAAGCTCCGCTACTGTATCCGACAGATCCTTGAGCGATCAATTGCGGAGGATATTCTGCCAGCGAACCCTTCGACCCCAGAGGAAGCCTACTCGGTCCTGGACGCACTGTACAACGACGCCTTGGCCTAAATGACTCAAAAGCCGATCCAGTACGATACCCCTCCATAGAACTTTATACTTGAGGGACGCGTAGCGAACCTCGGTAATCATGCCTCAGAAGAATGAATCATCTCCGTCCTCTCTTGCAGAGGTCTTTGAGAAAATGGCTGAGAAGGACTACGCCTTCAATTTCGATGTGACCATGGAGCTCGCAACATCATCGTTGCGAGTTGGAACTGTGAGGGTCCATGGTAAGGTCGAGTCCGCGGCTCTAAAGAAGAGATAGGATCGGTAACGAAGCCCGAATCTATCCCCGTATCAGGGTGCGCCTTGTCCGAGCAAGGCTTCTTTCTCGCAATCATAGCACCTATAGGTTCGCTCTCTCATCCATTTGCCAGACGAGTCAAGGATCTGTTTGTCCTGGGTGTTGAGTTCGCTCGATTCGAACTGACCGCCGCACCTGTCGCAAACATGTTCCACTAAGATTACCAATTGATGGGCTAGCTATCGCTACTCATAAACAGTCGCCGCTAGACCCCGCAACACATTTACCGGGCGCGGTCTCTTTCAGAGACACCATTGTCAGCTAGTTCGGACGCGGAGAAGAGTAAGCGGATAGAGCAGACGTTTGACGAGTTCAACGAGTCCTGGCTTGTCTACTGGAACGCGTACATTGACCTGCAGAACCAGTTGTATGAGAGTTTGAAGTCTGCGCGAGAGGTGACCTGGCTCGGCGCCACTAACTTGGCGAAAGTGAGTGAGATAAACGCGGCTCAACGACAATTGTTCGCCACTATGCCGCGCCGGCTGGACTATGTCCCACTGGGGCAGATCAACCGGAGTATGGATTACGCGCTCAGCAAGATTAACGAGCTGTTGGCAGCTCTCTTCACAGAGAAGGAGAAATGCAAGAGGCTAGAGGATGCGATAGATATTCTAACAGACAAGGCTAACAAAACTAAACAAGAGCTACAGTCCGAATCGTAGCCGGAGTCTTCGTCACAACCTCGCGGGCCCTTTGAAAAAAGGGAAGGCGAGAAAAAGAAATTAGGGGGAACGTCCCTGTTTTGCGGGATTGCCTTACTTTGTGACGGTTACTGTCACGACTGCTGAATGGGATAATGATCCACTCATCGCTGTCACGGTGATCGTATAGGACCCTACAGTAGTGTTGCGTTGGCTGGACACAGTCATTGTCGACGTGGAGTAGGGGCCGACTGTCGATGGTAGAGACTCGGTTGGACTGTGGTTTACGAGCGGAGAGATTCTCGCTCCTAAGTTGACCGTCGAGTTGAAACCGTTCGACCCTTTGACAGCTATTGTAAACATTGTTGATGAACCTCTCCTGAGGGACTGAGATGAAGGAGTCACAGTAATGGTGAAGTCCGGGGGAGGTCCAGTCACTACCACGGACACCACGGTACTGTGAGATAGAGAGCCGCTTGTACCAGTCACCGTTACGTTGTAGCTTCCTGCATTTCCGGCGCTGACTGTCAGCGTGGAACTTCCTGATCCGGTGACGTTGTGTGGGCTTACATTGGCGGTTAGACCGGGTGATGGGCTTGCGGTTAATGAGATAGTTCCGGTGAAACCGTTCACCGCGGCTATGACGATCGTTGCCGTGCCGGTCGTGTTGATCGCGATGTTGATGCTACTGGGGTTTGAATTGATAGTGAAGTCGGGCGCATTGTTGAACGTGGCGGCCTGGAGAGTCTCAGGAATCACTGTCCCGGCGCTTACGATGGTTACGCAGTTGCCGTCATTGCTCGTGTTCGTGCAGCCGGTCTGGTAGGCTATCGGCGTGCTGCCGGTGCCTATGTGGTAGGTTACGTTGAAGAGATGACCGCCTGTAACGACTATGTTTGATGCAGCTGCAACATGAACGACTCCGGGTCCGTCCTGACTGGAGCAGTTGCCTTGTATCGGATGCCCGTTAATGCACTCACTAGCGATGGATACTATTCCTCCACTTGCGCGAAATGTGTCACCTACATTGAGAATGTTGGTTCCGTTGAGTACAGTTGGGTCTGCCTTGATCGCTATGTCGAAGGCGTTGAAAGATGAGGAGTTCTCAACATTTACCGCAATTTCTAAGCCCTGTCCAAAAGACGGGTGGGTGAATGCGAGTGGAGACGTTGGGCAAACGTTCGAGCCTGTAAGCCCGATGCAAACAAGGTTGCTGGCCGCATGAGCTGGCTGGATCGAGAGGGAGAGCAACGAGGCCGAAGGAATCAGAAAGCATATGAGAAGTATTTGTCTAGAAGGGCTTTGCCATTTCATGTTCTTCCGACGAAATTGGTCCTATTAGCATTAAACCCTTTCGGAATTATTTTCAGTCATAGGCGATTTCGATCAATAGAACGGCCGACCGGAAACGTCTGCTATTCACTCTCTCCTTGCCATGAATCTCGTTCGGACATTCTCCTTTGGAGAAATGTGACTACTTCCTTGAAATTGGAGACGGTAGTTGCTTGAACATCCTGTTCTTTGCATAGCTCAGCCAGCTTGGAGCCTCTTATCGTGAACCTCAAGTCTGAGTTTCTCAGCGCGTGAAGATCCCATCGTCCATCGCCAACATAAGCGACCGTATCAGCCTTCGTCTTGTAGTATCTGACAGTGTCGTCTTTGAGGCTGATCGACCGGTTGTCCTTCAGTTTTGGAAAGTCGAATTTGATACCTGTCGGCGTGCATTTCGCCGCTGCCGCGTACAGTTCCACCTTGTTCCTCCACTTCTCACGTCTTAGAAAGTGTTTGATGACGAAATCCAGGCCTGCACTAACCAGGACGAGCGGGTAGCGGTTTGTCTTGCAGTAGTCGATTAGATTGTCGAAGCCGGGCCTGAATTCGGTGACCTCGTTCAGCTCGTCTAAGATTTTGGATTTAGACGCCCTTATCATCGCGCCCTGTCTTCTGAGACATTCTTCCAGTGTAATCTCCCCCTTAACGTACTGGTCATCAACGGCCCTCCAGTCGCCTTGAGCGAATTTTTCGAGAACGTTCTCGAACGTGTCGTTGAGCGTGACCGTGCCATCAAAGTCGCTTAGCACTGCAAGCTTCATTTCAAACTAGGCTTCTTTGATCTCTACATCCTGCGGACGTTGAAAAACAATGGTCTCCCCAGAGATGAGAGTAAGCTTGTTGATATAACGCGCTACTGTGATGTTTCTCGGATATCATAGCCATATTTTGAGTTGAAAAACGGGTCTCGCAAAGCCTATCATGGACAAAAAGTAATCAAACCCATGAGCGAACGGTTCACCGCCGAGATGGCCGTAACGTTCCAGGCATCTCGACTTGGGGTCTCTGTCGAACAGGTGGGTATAGCTCCGTTAGTAGTTGGCTCTTGGGACCTTGAGACCGTCAAGTCACTGGCCAAGACCGTAGGCGCTGAGCCGTCGCCCTCTTGGTGGTGGGGGCCACGGTTTCCATTGTACAGCGGGCAAGTTGGCGGCAGAAAAGTTTCCTTCGTTAGTCTCCCCCTCGGCGCGCCTGCTACTATCCTGGTTATGGAGGAGCTGATCGCTTGCGGGGTGCGAGCTTTCTTGGGGCTAGGTTTTGCGGGGAGTATTCAGCCCGAGGCACCGGTCGGGACCTGTTTCATTCCGACATCTTGCATTAGGGATGAGGGGACATCTCCGCATTATTTGGCGAGTGATGATGGACTTCGTCCGGCGCAGCGACTCGTCCGGGCGCTGGAGAAGGCTCGTGTAAAGAAAGGTGTAGTTGCGTATACCGGTCCTATCTGGACGACGGACGCGCCCTACAGAGAGATGGTGACGACGATCGAGAACTACCGATTGCGCGATGTGCTGGGAGTCGACATGGAGACCTCGGCAATGTATGCACTGGGCACATATCGGAGTGTGGAGGTCTGCAACTTCCTTGTCGTGAGCGACGAGCTGTGGAGAGACTGGAGGCCAGCATTCGGCCGCCCCGAGCTAAGAGAGGCTTTGAAACGGGCCGAAGAAGTTATCCTGGAAGCAATCACAACACTACGAAAATAAGTTGCTCTCTCGTTAGTCTTCTCGAGTTGGAAATCCCTCCGAACACGCTATAGATTCATGGATTGACGGCCTGGTTTTCTGACCCCTTGGTATCTCGGGGTAGGCCGCAGCTAGGGCAAGTCAAAATCCCGACGCCTAATTCCGTGCCACAGCTCTGACAGAATCTCAGGCCGAGAATCCGGCCATTGGTAGACCGTTTTCGTTCTTGTCTGATGAGCAGTACGAGGGCGAGCAATCCTAGCCCGACATAGCCAGCGACGACAGGTATGATGAGGGAGCGGAAAATTGTGAGTAACGAGTTAGGCGATAGGGTCGTATTGTTAGTCGGTGTCGAGGGACCTTTGCCAGTGCTCGGTGGGTTAGGGCCCGGATTGTTATGTGGATTGGGGCCTGGGCTTGGTGAGGGGGCGGGATTGTTGGTTACGACGAGGGTCTCGTTCAGTCTTGTTTGTTGGAGTGCAATCCATTCTTGAGTTTGAGTATCCAGATACTGCCACGATCGGATATAGATTGTTAGGTTGTAGTTTCCGAGCGTGAGATCCGCGGGGAGGCTTATGGTTGCATTGTATTGGGCTGTCCCTACGCTGAAGGAGAATGGTGTCGTGACCGAAATGTTGTATTTCCCGAAACTTGTCGAGATGGTTAGGTTCTCGAATCTCACGGTTGCCCCCTGGGGGTCTCTAATGACCGTCGTGATAGCGGCTTGATTCCCGGGGTAGCCTGTTGCCTGGGGACCCGCGTCTAATGTGGGAAAGGTCACGGGCGTTAGGCCCGTCACCAATCCATATGCGTTTGCAATTTCAGCAGTTCCGTTGGAAGAGAAGTATTGGCTGAGGGAGTTGTCGAGCTGGACTGGTTTGGTCGTGTAGTCTCTGAAGACAGACTGCCCCGTGTCTGTATTCCACTCGTCCATCCACATCCATGCTGACGAAAGAGTTACTTCAGTCTCGTTGTATGTAACTGGGAGGCCGGCGCCATAGTATGGACTGCTATGGTACTGTTCGGTCATGAGTCCTGTGAAGAATCCAAGCTGGGAGCTTAGGCTGGACTGGAGACCGACAAAGATGCTGCCATTCGCGCGGTATGAGTGCGATGAGACTGCCCCCGTCTGCCAGTCCATAGCCCGCATTACAACAGACCCCGATGCGAAGCTGAGACTGAGTAGCACAGTGTCCCCTGGGTTTACGGGTCCGTTGAAGGACTTCAGTCCTCCTCCGCCGCTGGATGGGTCGACGGAAACGCCTGTGTTGTCGAAGACTTCAAAGTTCATATGAAAACCCGGATTAAAGCCGCCAAGGGTATACGGCCAGTTGTACGACAATCCAACCTGATACCAGTAGCCATAATCTGTTAACCCATTGACCAGATACCCCGGTCCGACACCATTAGGACCGGTAAATGCGACTGCTGTCACGTTGAAGGCTAGTTTGGAAAAATTCTGGGTGAAAGCGATACCGATCTGCTCATCATAGGGGTTCGCGGAAGCGAGCGAGGCCAAGGAAAGAGAGCCAGGGCTAGACCTAGGGAAGCCTAGAGGGAAACCATCAACGGAATGTTGGGGGTAATGTCTCAACGAGACGATGGGAAGTGCGAGACTGAGGACCAGAGCCAACAGCAAAAGGCCCTTCGATCTTCCGGGCAAATTCTCTTTGATCTTATGCAACACGCCTGTTTCCCTGAGACCGAACCGGGCTAAGGATTGTGATGATCACCTTTCCAAGCAATAGACTTTGGGGACACGCGAGTCTCCTTGCCTCATAGCCCAAATGACGGTTCTCCTAGGAATTTGCTTAACTTCCCTCAAGCGCAAAATGGGCTGACGGTCCACGGATTCTACGACTGGGTTTCGAGTCCTTTGGACGCTAGCTTATTTTTCCTAGGGGATAGTCGTTTGACACCTACAAGAGAGATAATTACTCGGAAGAACGATTTTACCATCATGAGCATTCACACTAGACAGTCTTCTATTCTCTGGCAGGGCCTAAAGTCTACCTGACTTTGGAAGTTAGAAAACCCTTGGTAAGGCTGAAACCGTGGCCGATTATCGCTCTGATCCTCATTGTGGCAGTGTCCGTCGGAACCACTGTCTACTATGCACGTCAAGCATCGATCATCGGTACACCCTCTCTCTGCAGAGATCCGAGCAACATCAGCAGCCATGTCTACAATCCCGCAAGGCTTCAGACGGTTATGGACTGCATCACTGTTTCGGGAATTGTGAACAACTTGATCGCAGAGGACGATGGAGACTACCACGTTTGGTTCCACGTTGATTCACAATACGCGAGTTTACCGAACGGCGCGAATAACGACTATCGACAAGGTGATTTGTTGGCGGAGATAATCTGCGCAACCACAATCACCCAGCAAGAGGCGGTTCTATCGTGTGAGGACTATACTAACCAGATTCTTCCAATACCCAACTCAAACCAGAACATCACGGTGACCGGGCCTTACGTTCTTGACAATGTCCATGGGTGGATGGAAGTCCATCCCGTCTACTCCCTAAACATTTCCTAGGATTAGATGCGCTTTCTATGAACTCTTGATGGGAGTTCCATGGCGTTCGTCAGGGCAAATCCATTCACCGACGCCCACCCTAGAGATTCTTCGATAACACATCCGACCGTGAACCACGCACAACATTCTGCCGTGAACGACCTCCGGCAACTTATGCACATCTCTCGCTATCTTTCCACTCGATGGGCCCAACCTTTCAGGCCCTCCCAACGGAGTCGAATTCGAAGAGTCTTCTTCGCCCATACTACAAACGCACGATTCTAGACTGCCTGGCCGTCCGTTAAGCATTGCCCCTCGTGAGGATTCTTTCTACATCAAAAGATACCCGATGAGATCAATCCCAAAGTTTCCTAGGATTAGTATTTCGGAAAACGTCGGTATTTTTTGAAAGACTCCTGATAAATCAACGGCCAGGAATAACCGCTGGAGACGTAAGCGGTCGTCGTGGTCTTATCGATCGACGGCTTGGGAGGCATCTGCCAGCATGCCATTCATTTGCCTTCAAGTCCCCTAAAATTTGGCTTCGCGTCGCCAAGGAACCGCTCTTCTCCGAAAATCCCTAGCAAGGTTTTAGTCTACGTCTCCACTAGCCCCGGTCATGCCTAAGTCCAAATCTAGAAAGGCAAAAGCGAAGAAACCGGCAAAATCCAAGAAAACACCCATCCCGCCAGGGTTCCGAACCGTAACACCATACCTCGCTATCAACGGCGCAGCCGCTGCCATTGACTGGTACAAGAAAGCCTTCGGCGCAAAAGAGCTCGCGCGCCAAGCCGTCCCAGACGGAAAACTCATGCACGCTCGCATCCGAATCGGGGACTCGATAGTAATGCTATCCGACACCTTCCCCGGCGGTACGCAATCCCCAGATGCTCTAGGCAACAGCCCTGTCACACTCCACATATACATCAACAACGTGGACAAGCTATGGAATCAAGCTGTCGACGCAGGCGCCAAGGTGACCATGCCATTAGACAACACGTTCTGGGGCGAACGTTACGGCCAACTAACCGACCCCTACGGTCACCACTGGTCAGTATCACAGCAAGTCAACATGACAAAGAAAGAGAAAGACGAGAAGCAGAAACAAGCCATGGCAATGTTCGCTCGGGGCCCACATTCCGGTCAGACAGAAGAACCGCAAATCGCACAACAGTAACCTCAGCACGAGCCTCATCGAGCGAAGCTGGTGCTTCGCTCAAACCCCCTTTTTCTTTGCAACCAATCCGTGTAAAACGAATGGTGAATGTCATGAAATTAGACCGGCTCGACCATCTCGTCCTAACCGTAAGAGACATCGAGACAACGTGCACATTCTATTCGAACGTCCTAGGCATGGAAGTAATCACATTCGATAACGGCCGCAAAGCCTTGACCTTCGGTTCCCAAAAGATCAACCTCCACGAGGCTGGCAAAGAGTTCGAACCGAAAGCGTACAGACCTACGCCAGGCTCGGCCGACTTATGTTTCACGACAACCAGCTCTCTCGATGCGGTAGTCAAACGACTCCAATTATCAAAAGTCAGGATACTCGAAGGCCCTGTCAAAAGAACCGGCGCGCTTGGCCAGATGACATCTGTATATTTCCGCGACCCAGATCTCAATCTCATAGAAGTCTCGAATTATGGTGATCCGATGAAGAACCGAGCCGTGAACAGGGAAAACATGTAGTCTGATCTCGATATCGGGCTAGAGCTTCTTCTTCAAGAAGTAGCCTCTCGTTTCAAAACCCAACTTATCATACAACTCTTTAGCCCCGATCTCGTCGGCTGGGGTTGTTAGTGTCACGGTATCAATTCCTCTCCTCTTGAAAACTACGAACAGACGGTTCAGGAGCAACGTAGCGATTCCCCTTCGGCGATACTGTTCCTCGACCGCAAGTACCTCGACGGAACCTACCTTTGTTGCCTTCCATCTTTGCAGAACTTTATCGGGAACGTTCTTGGATTCGCGGCCGTAAATGAAGCCAACTATTCGTTTGTTGAGCTCCGCTACTAGGAAGAAATCAGGCTCGGACGAGTAGAAGCCCTGAATGTCCGCTTCTGTCGGGGTGGAGTCCCATGAAGCATACTTTTGAGAGAGCCGGAGAACAGCGACCCTATCTTTCTCCTCGTATAGTCTAATGGCCGGGTGCACGAACAGCTCCCGCCATCAGATTGCGATTGAGTTGAGACTCACTTGGTCGAGGTAGAATTTCCCGAAGTCTTGCTCGCCTTTACTGCCTCTGCGATCCCCCAGACGATCAAACCTACCGCGATTAGGTAGTTCAATAACCAAGGAATCATTAGAAGCAAGGCACCAAAGAGGATAGCCAGCAAGGCGGTCCCTAGTCGCGGGATCTGCAAAGTCTTCTCGATGTCAGAGACTATTCCCATCGCTCTTCCTTATCGGACTATTGAACGACACTCCATAAGAGTTGTGGAGTTAGCTCTTGGAACAGCCTTCAGCAGACGAGTGGGGAGAACGCGGCGACTAGGCTTGAATGCTTAAGGACGGGCGGTACCAAGAAAGGTCTTGTCTAGGCCAAGATGGCGTATGCTAGCGACTTGTGCGTTTCGAAGAGAGCGGATCCCTGAGGAGAGCTTGGTTCGGATCGAAGCCGCTGGATACTCCGCAACGATCTGTGAAAACTGCCTTACCCTCTTGATCGTTCATCGCCGCTATCACAATTTGAATCTGGAGAGACTGATCTTTCAGATATCAACAAAATAGAGAATCTCAAGCATCGAACTGCAAATCAGGTCTCCACTGGGATGATAATGGAGATCTGCAGAAAAAACTCTGAAAAGTCGAAAAATGTAGGAGGTGTGCTTGAGTGTGTTAGCGCATTCGGCTCATGGCCGGCTGGAATATTTGTTCCTGGTCACGCGCTGGAACCGATGATCTGTATGTTCTGAGTCCATTGTTTCCGTTGTCAAAGGCAGGTTTGGCAACGGTGTTTAGTTTGACCCAGTCAGGAATGATCACGGCTCTGATCAATTCCTGTATCGATATGCCTCGGTCTTCTGCTTCTGTCTGTAAGAGTTCGAAACTCTCATCGCGGAGGGACAGCATGAATTTTGCCAATTTGACACCTAAAGAGTGGGAATGTTTGGCTTCGGGCTTCTCGAATATAAACATTCTACGGAGAGAAAGTAGGGAGTATTTTCACTCAAATCAGTAAAGACGCTAGCATGGGAATGTCTATCATCCCCTATTGGATGCAACTCCAATCAAGGCTAATCTAGTTTCAAGGGACACGACCAGGTCTTGCGAGAACGAATCGACCTCCACCTCAAGGAGACTCCGACACTAAAGACTCCGGTCCTGATAGCTGGCCTCCCCGACAGCGGAAGAGTCGCCAAGATCGTTCTCGACCAACTAGTCAAGACACTCAAAGCAACTCCTCTGGGCTATATCTACTCAGACTACCTCCCACCTCGTCTTCTCCTCAAGCCTGACGGGACATCGGACTTGATGAAGCATGAGATCTTCTACTGGATCAACAAAGACTCCGGCCCCGACCTCGTTCTATACACCGGAGACGCGCAACCGATCCTACCTGAGGGGGCCTTCCGTCTCTCCGAGGCAGTTGTGAAACTCGCAGAGAGACTCGGAGTCGAAACAGTTGTGACAGTCGGCGCGTTCATCACTGGCAAGATCGCTGAACATCCACAAGTCTACGGCGCCGCAAGCGAACTAGTCCTCGTCAAAGAACTCGAAGAGTTAGGCGTGAAAATCATAGACAGCGGTGCGGTCACCTGGATGAACGGGCTAATCCCAGGTCTCGCAAAAGTCCGGAATCTAAAAGGCCTATTTCTCTCGGGAGAAACATCCGGCTTTATGATCGACCCGCGCGCAGCAATGATAATTCTCCGGGTCCTAGTTAAGAAACTTGGATTACAAATTGACATGACGGAACTGGAAGGACAAGCGAAAGAGATCGAAACCGCGCTCAAACAGGTCGGCGACAAGGACTCCGACTCTTCGGGCAGTTCTGAGTATATCGGGTGACATGAAGCTGCCTGAGACTACGGCCGATTACCGGGTAATCATCGGTGACAGCCGTCGAATGCGAGAACTGGCTGATAATTCCGTTCATCTAGTCGTCACCTCGCCACCCTACCCGATGGTTAGCATCTGGGATGATTTCTTCCGGGAAGAATCCGCACAATCCTACAACCAGATGCATGACTACCTTAACGAGACGTGGAAAGAAGTGAGAAGGGTCCTAGTTCATGGTGGAATCGCCTGCGTCAATATTGGCGACGCGACCCGGACAAGAGACGGGGTATTCCATCTCTATCCAAACCATTCTCGCGTGATAGAATCCTTCGAACAACTGGGCCTCGTTACCCTCCCGTACGTTCTCTGGAAGAAGCCGACTACGAAGCCCCGCTACAAGGGAAAGGGGGCATTTCTGGGCTCAGGTTTCCTTCCACCCAACGCGTACGTAACTCTGGACATGGAGTATATTCTGATCTTTCGAAAGGGAAGCTTGAGGTCTTTCGAGCCCAAGGACCCGAAACGCTACAGCAGCAAGTTCACCAAAAAAGAGCGTGACGAATGGTTCTCGCAAGTATGGACCGTAACAGGGGCAAGACAAACGCACGACGGGTTGGAAAGGCGAGTCGCGGCGTTCCCTGAAGAAATTCCACGACGCCTGATCCGAATGTTCTCCATTGAAAGCGATCTAGTTCTAGACCCATTTCTCGGATCTGGAACCACTCTCAAAGCCGCGATGGGTCTCAACCGGCGATTCATTGGATATGAGAAGCTAGAAGACTTTTCGAGGATTATTCGCGAGCGGATGGGCCAGGAATCGGAGAGGATTCTGTTCCAAAAACAGTCTGTTGTGGAACAAATCAGTTCCGCATTAACAGCTTAGCGGCATCGCTCAACGAGCGAGCGAGATAGTCTGGATGCCCACCCTTCGGGCCTCGACGTTTGACAAGTATCATCATCATGCCAACTCCTTTCGCTCCTTCAATGTCGGTGTTGGGATTGTCGCCGATGTAGACGCAGTTTCTGGGTTGTAAGCCCAGTCGTTCTGCAACTAGCTTGAAGGGCTCTCTGCTCGGTTTCACGCTTGGTGTATCCTCGCCTGCCACAACTATGGCCTCTAGAGATTTGAGAAATGGTTGTTGGCGAATTCTCTTCATCTTCATTCTCGGAGTACCATCAGAATCCGAGACCATTCCAATCCTAAACCCCGCCATCTTCAGTCGATGAATCGTCAACATCGTGTCGTAGAACAGCGGACTTGCTCCGGCGTACGCTTTCCAGTAGCGAAGAGTTGTCTCGTGGACCCAGGGACCCTTGAGCTTAGACAAGCCGCGCTGTTTGAGTAAGGTTTCCCACCAGACATCTCTGTTGTAGAGGAATTTTCGGCCATGCATTTCTAGATCGATGAGCCGGAGTTTCCGGAACAGATTCGCCTCGGAGTAGCGAATTCCTTCTTTCCTCAACCGTTTCTCGAAGATGGCAGCAACAACCCGAAGCGCCTGGCGAGCGCCCTTCTTTGACTGGATGAGCGTGTTGTCTAGATCGAAGACGACTGCGAGGGTCTTCCTGTCGGCCAATATCTTTCAATTCCAAACGTACGTATATGGCCGGCGATCTGCGAACCGTTCTTTACGCAGTCGAGAGTGGAGAGCGAGATCGATATCCTCAACGATTATTCCCTCTCGCCGTTCTTTGAACACGTTCATCCTTGGATGAGATATCTTCATCTTCGGGTCTTCTTTGAGACTGACGATAATGCTTTGCCCTGTGAACAAGGGTGGCGAGTAGACGTTGGGGGCGACAACTGCTATCCGGTTTTCCAGCGACCGAATTGTGACGTACTGGTGCCAGGGCTCAACTCCGGATTTGACAATCCTCGACGGACACGTCAACAAGTCCGCACCCCTAAGCGTCAGGATTCTGGAGGCCTCCGGAAAATCAACGTCATAACAAACCAAGACTCCAATTTTGAACCCGTCAACCGGGAAGATCTTGTAATCGTTTCCTGGACGAGCGATCTTTTTCTCGAAGTGAAACAGATGGACTTTCGGCTGTCGTCCTATGACTTCTCCGTCTCTTCCGATTACGGGGCTGTTGAGAAAAATTCGTCCCTTGACTTTCTCATAAAAAGCTCCTCCGACAACCACGACCCCGTATTCTTCAGCGATCGATTGTAGTCCGGGAAGCGGGCTCATCGGTGGCGGAATTGTCTTCTCAGGCAACCAATGCTCTGGCAGGCAGATAATGTCCGCTTCCTTCTCAGCAGCCTGCTTTGCTTGTTTGACCGCTCGAAAGATCGTCTCTTTAACCGATGATGCTACAGGTCTGGTCTGTATTGCTGCCGCTCGAACGATCTTCTTTGACGTTTGACGGTCCTCTGGCCCTAGACTTTCAGTCTCTTGACCGCAATATCCAACAGTTGGCGCGCGACTTCCCGTTTGGGCGCCAATGAAATATGGATTACCTTCTTTCGCTCGTCTACAACAAACAGCTCGTTGGTGTCAGTCTGAAAGCCCACGCCCTCCAGCGAAACATCATTGGCGGCGACCAGATCGGCGCTTTTCTCGCTTAGGATCTCAAACGCTTCTGTCACAAGCTGCTCGTTCGACACGCCGTGCTCCGTTTTGAAGGCCACTAGAAACGCGTTCGGACTCGCATGGCGAATTTCCCGTATTATCTTCGGGGTGGCCTCTAGTTCCAGCTCCACAGTCTTCTCCTTCCTCGTGCTTAGCTTATGACCAGCAGGTTTCGAGGGCCGATAGTCGCTGGGTGCCGCTGCGGCGAAGACCAGATCGTGCTTACCCTTTTTCAACTCGCGAAGAGTGGCTTCAAGCATCTCCTCTGTTGTCTCAACTCTGACGGTCTTCACGCTAGGAGGGGGCGCTACTGAGCCAGGTCCCAGAATCAATGTTGTCTCAGCGCCCCTTGAACATGCTTCCTCCGCAATTGCAACACCCATCTTACCTGAGGAACGATTGGTGATTACTCTGACTGGGTCAATATGCTCGACTGTGGGACCAGCGGTGACTAGTACTCTATGTCCCTCAAGGTCTCTCCTCTGAGAAGAGAGCTGCGATGAGAGGCGTGTGATAACCGCCTGGACAATCTTGGCCGTCGGTGCAATCTTCGCCTTTCCCTCTACAATTTCCGGTTCTACAAATTCGACGCCTATCTTCTTGAGACGCGCAATGTTCTCCTGGGCTATTGGATGATCATAGAGTGGCTCGTGCATTGCTGGCGCAATAAGAACCGGTAACTTGGAACCAATAGCGGTCGCAGCGACTGTCGTTACTGGTGTATCGTCAATTCCCGAGGCGAGCTTCCCGATTGTGTTGGCTGTCGCGGGAGCGATGAGAACTAGATCAACATGCCCAGAACTCTTTCCAGCTAGGGCGATGTGTTCCAGTTTGCCGGTGAGCTCTCTGACCACGGGATTTCCTGTAGCCCACTCTAGAAGATCGGATCCGATCATCTTCTCCGTCGATGGAGAGATGACTGCGTACACGTCCGCTCCATGCCTCATCAGCTCGCGCGCAATCTCGGGAACTTTGAACAAGGCAACACTACTTGACACTAGTAGCGCGATCTTCTTTCCTGAGAGTTGTGTGCCTGAGGTTCCGGTGATGTCTTTGGAGGGGTGTGTCATATCCGAACTTTTCCTATTTCTTCAATTGTCCACTGTCATAGGCCCAGTCTAGAAGCTGAATGATCTCGTTGAGACTATACTTTCCAGCACTCGCGGGGATCCGTTTGAGAATGTCGGGCAGGCTCGGTAGCATGGGTCGGATGAATCCTGGAATCTTGTCATACATGGCCTGGACCCCGGAGATGATCTCCTTCGCATCTTTTTCTTCGATACTGGTTCCCTTGAGAGCTGTCTTCATACTCTTGACGCTCATTTTCCTTCCAACTTCTCCCGCTCGATCTATCTGCGACATATACAGGTTCTTCAGCTCCCCGTCCGTATCCGTTCCTTGAATTGTATCCTGAGAAGGATCCTTGGATGGCCGGGTTCAATCGTTTCTAGCTTCTGTTGAGAGGTCTTCAAAGACTCTAGCGGAAACACTGCCATGCCTTGAAGCGATACGGAAGACTTTCCCGCGCCACCCTAATCAGGCTAGGGCATAGAGCTTCCATCGCTACCAAATCTTGGCAGGCCTTGCATGAGCGAATAATGCTGGGACAAGGTCCATGCCTTCCACTTTTTCCACATCTTGTTGTAGAAGAGAACTACTAGCAAGTCGTTCAGAATGACGAGGGGAAACGATGCGCTGGCAGCAATGCCGAAGATGATTATTGGAGAGATCAGTCCGAAGGCGAACGCCACTTTGTGGGCTTGGTTGAGCTGTCTTCCCATTGACCTGAAGACGACGCGAAGGAGCCACAATGAAGCGACGATGTCGAAAACCATGACGACCGGCGGGAAGAGATTGGCACCTGTCGCGAAGCCTCCTGCAAGCAACCAGATAGGAAAGAATGCTGCTCCAAGTAGGTAGAATGCTCGGGGCCTCCATCTTGGCTCTGCTCTAACAGACTTGAGAAAGTTGGCCGGCAATTTTTTCGCGGCGATTACGAGCAATGTTACTACGATACTCGATAGGAGTATTAGACCCCAAATCTCAGCGGGCCAATAGTTGACGACTACTGAAAGAAGGACGGAATCGATCGCTAACGTGAGTATGCTGATTTCTATCCCTCTAGTCGAAACAAGGCTCTTTGACTTCAGATCCGGAAAGGCCAATCCAAAGATGAAGATTGGTAGGCCAATGCTGAAAACCGAATGGAAGATCACTAGCCCAACCGTCCAGACCCAATTGACTCCAAGCCAGTGTCCGTAGACACCTAGATTCCCTACTACTGAGGATGTGGGATTGAACAGCGTTCGCAGTGCCAGCCCTTCTTCTACAATTCCGTACGCAGCACCCATGAGGAAGACTGATGCCCAGCCTTTGTTCCAGCGAATCTTGGCCTCCCGGATCAAAATGGCGCCTGGGCCATATAGTGCGAGGTTCGCAGCGAGAAGGAGGAAGAAGACTGGAGGGTTTAGAACCAGGATTGACATGTTGCTCGAACCTGAGAGATACTCTGGAATCCCTGGGGTTAGGATGAGAAGGCAGAGCAAGGGATGTGTTTTGAGGAAGCTGATAATCCGGGCTACACGCCCCTTTCTTTCCGTGACTTGTGGATACCACGTACTCAAGGGAGATGTCTCGAGTTGCTAAGGGGAGCAGGGTCTACAGTATTAGGTGTCTAATACCGATGGGAGCATCTCTCCGTTACTAGACGGAGCTGTCCTATCTATCAAATGCGTTTGTCTAAGAGCCAACCGACGATCCTCCCATGGACAACGAGTTCTCGCCACTTGTCCTGCTGGAGATCGTGCCTTTCGTCGCTTATTGGAACGATTAAGAGATCTGCCCCGATTCCATTTGCCAGCTTCTCCAGCCCTGGTAAGATCTCGCCTGGTGGATGGAGAGAGTAGACGAGGGATGCGCCTTGGTATAGTTTGAGGCTTGGAAACATCACGTCATCCGCGATGGCTCTGATTCGTCTGGATTTTCTTGAGCGCACCCATGACTCATCCTTGTCGGTTACGAGGATTTCCGCTCGAGGTAGAGCTTTGGATATTCGCTCGGCCACGTCCATCCTGTGGCCTACTCCGACTTCTATGATTTTTCTGGCGTCGCTGTAGTTCTGTTTGATCCAGTCTATGAGCTGTTCGAACAAAATTCTGGATAGATTCCGGGGATCATCTGGGCCAGCGGGGCTGCATCGGGCCCTGATCTCCGTTGGATTGGCGCATTTTTCTCATACCTTCGAGGATCAGTTTCTGCTCGATGGCTGCAACAAGCAGTTTCGTCTCGATGACCTTGTCGGGGTTGACACTCATGCTCACGGCTCCTTCTCGGACTAGGAACTCGACGACCTCGGGATAGTTTGAGGGTGCTTGACCGCAGATCGATGTCGTCACGCCTTTTTCGTTGCAGACTCTGATGACATGGCTCATCGCCCGGAGTACTGCGAGGTTGCGTTCGTCGTAGATTTCCTGGATCGATGCGTCGTCTCGGTCGATGCCGAGGATCAACATGGTGAGGTCGTTGGTTCCGAAGGATATGCCGTCGATTCCCTCGTCGACGAACTTGTCGATCAGCAGGACTGTAGCTGGAACTTCTACCATGATCCAGAGCTTGAAATCGGGGCCCCGCTTCAATCCCTCTTCTTCGAGGATTTTCTTCGCGTTTCTGAAATCCTCGAGGGTCCGGACGAAAGGTAGCATTACGTGGACATTGGTAAGCTTGTACTCCTCTCTGACTTTCTTGATGGCTTGACACTCTAATCGGAAAATGTCAGGCTCTTTCGTGTATCGGAAGCAGCCCCGGTATCCCAACAGCGGGTTAGGTCCGACGTGACCGGCTTCATGTTCATATTTTTCGCCGCCTGGAAGGCCCAGAAACTCGTCAGGCTTGAAGTCCAAGCATCTGTAGACGACGGGTCTCGGAGCGAAGGGTGTTGCCACTTTTCTGACTCCCTCAGCGAAGGCATCGACCATCTTCTCGCCCCCTCCCTCTTCTATCAGCAATCGGGGGTGTTTCCCCACGGAAAGCATCATGTGTTCTGCTCGCAAGAGGCCTACACCGTCCGCGTGCGTTTCCCGTTCGACTTTCACTGCGAGTTCTGGGAGTGAGATGTTAACGTAGATCTTTGTCGCGGTTATTGGGATGACAGTAGGAATTTCGTGTTGAGGTTGTGTTGCCTTGAGAACTTCTTCGACTAGGCCATTGTAGACGACACCTGATTTCGCGTCCACTGTGTACTCTTGTCCCATCTGCATGAGCTTAGTCGCGTTCCTTGCGCCGACGATGCAGGGGATACCCATCTCTCGGGAGACGATAGCGGCGTGGCAGGTTGTTCCCCCGTCTTCTGTGACGATGGCGCCCGCGATTTTCATGTAGGGAACCCAGTCAGGGTTTGTCATTCGAGTAACGAGGATATCCTTGTTTTTCATCAGGCGTCCCGCTTCAGCTGTGGTTGGAACGATCTTGGCTCTTCCTGCATGTAATCCGGGACTCGCGGCTAGACCATGGACGACTGCGACTCTGTGAACGATGTGGGAATCTGTTTCTCCACCTGGACCCTTCATCTTACTCCAGAAGGTCTCAGGTCTCGTCTGGACAACGTAGAGTGAACTACCGCTGGCTCCGTGCTCGACGGCGAACTCGATATCCTGTGCAGTGTGGTAGTGATCCTCGATGTCCACGGCAGTCTTTGCAATTTCAATGACCTCGTCGTCTGTTAGGCTCGAAACATTTCGTCGCTCTGCAGGAACCTCACTCTGCATCGTCAGCCCGGTCTTATCGTTCGGGATGTGTTCGACCATCTTTGGGACGATCTCTTTGTGGATCAGCTGCATGGTGCCCTTGTCAACGATGAACCGGTCAGGACGGACGACTCCTGCGACCAGCGCCTCTCCGAGACCCCAGGTAGATTCGATGACGATCTTGGATGGGTCGCCGTTGATCGGGTCTAGGGTGAAAGCTACGCCTGAACATTTTGACTGTACCATCTTCTGGACTCCGACGCTGATGAGTACTTTCTCGTGTGGGAAGCCTTTCTCCTCCCGATAGAATATTGCCCGGGGGGTGTAGAGGCTGCCCCAACATTTCTGAACATAGTGCACGAGCTGATCCTCGCCGCGCACGTTGAGATATGTGTCCTGTTGCCCGGCGAACGACGCGTCAGGCAAATCCTCGCTGGTGGCGGAGGATCTGACCGCCACAGTCACGTTCTTGTCTCCGGTCTTCTCGCAAAGCTCGCGGTAGGCGCTCCGGACCTTGCCGGCGATGTGCAGGGGCATTGGAGCGGATTCTAGAATCTTCCGAATTCCCTCAGAGGCTTCCTCGTACTGTTTAGGGTCCCGAGCACCGCTAGAGCTTCCTAACGTCTTGTGTATGATCTCACCAATCTTCGTTTCTTCGAGAAACTGGCGAAATGCTTCTGCTGTTACTGCGAATCCGGGAGGGACGCGGACTCCTTTGGCTGTTAGCTCGCCTAGGTTGGCACACTTTCCGCCGACTAGTGGGATGTCGTCTTTTCTTACGTCTTCAAGCCGGACAACGATCGCGTCAGGCCTGGGCAAACGGTTAGGCTCCTGCTGGTATCTGTGGCGCGACCTGTTCTTCGACTAGTATCCGGGTTTTCATCGGCAGCTTTGTTCCGGCGACGTCCAATGCTTTCTTCGCAGTTTCAACGCCGTCCTGGGGAACGTAGATGATGAAGAGGTCCTGACCGTTTTCAACCCTAGCCGCCCGGCCGGTAGGTTTTCCGAAGGCTCGCCGCATTCCCTCTTGCAATCTGTCCGCTCCCGCGGTAGCGATCATCTTGTTTTCTCGGAGAATAATGTGAGGATACACGCATAGTTGTAGTCGATATCCTGTTTCTCCCCATCTGTCGGTTAGAACCTTGTTCGCGGAAACACGGGCTGATTCTAGGGCGTTATGTCGGATCTGCACATGCTCTCTAGCTACCAAGTGGACTTTTCGCGGGAATGGGGTAGAGAGATCTCCCATGTTGAATTTGGAAACCTTAGGCGCAGGGGACCCGTGAATGTATTTCATCCGTGTGAAAGCCTGGCCTGATGGGGAACGATAGTTACGACCTTTCATGATCGAGTATCACACGGGCATTCGCTGAGGGTGCTAATGAGGGTTGTTGCGAGAAGCGGGCAGGAGTCATTCTGGAGATTCCCTATTATGCCGTTTTGTTCAAGATTGTTATCTAGCATTGAACCGATATGAAGCAGAAAAATCGCCCATTTTCAACCCTGATCTTGAATCTGAAAATCGCTCGACAACTCGCCTGGAAATCGTTCGGGATCTGGCCTAGATTTCCCGTTACTTTCCTTTTTCATCCAAGCCCGGATCCTGCCCTGAACCGCGAGACTCGCCGATTATCAGTGCCGGACAGAAAATTTTTGCTAGAAAAAGGGGAGAGGGGGTATTGCACAGAGCATCTCGAGATGCAAGAGTGGTTTCCCTGATGCGTGGTGAAATTAAGGATCTCCCGTGTCGGCCAAGAAACGTTTGATGGAGAAGAACCTCGACTGAATCATGGTCTTTTCGCCTTGACTTTCTAGGCTTCTCTGCTCTTTGTTCTCAGCTGGTCAAACAGGCCTGGCTCCAGATCCTTTATCGTCGGAATGAACGCCCTAGCCCGGGAGACCTCGCCGAGATCGACCTTGCAGATCTGAAACTCCTCCACATCATACTTACACTGAGCAAGAACCGAACCATTCGGAGCTATGACCCTGCTTCCACCCCAGAACTGCAAACCCTCCTCAATACCCACCCTGTTGACGTAGGCGAGATAGACAGCGTTCTCCATCGCCCGGCTCAGACAGAAACCCTCGAAAAACCTCCGCCGCAACCCGGGACTCGCGGAGATACAGACAACCAGTTCCGCGCCCTGCAACGCCTGCAGACGCGTCAGCTCCGGAAAATAGAGATCGTAACAGATATTCAAACCGATAATTCCGATATCCGTCTTGAACACAGACGCATCCTGGCCCGGACGATAGTACCGACGTTCTTCGAAAACAGAGTGCGTTGGAAGATGGATTTTCCTGTACTTCCCGATCAGGCCCTTCGGCCCGACAAACACAGCAGTATTGTGGATTACACCCTTCACTTCACTCTCTTCCGGCATTCCGAAGATTACGTGAACACGGTGCTCCCTCGCGATAGTCTCCACCTTCCGCGTGCTGGGACCCGGAATCGGCTCTGCGAGATGGGACACTTCGTCCCTCATCGTATAACCGGTAAGATGAAGCTCTGGAAATATCAGGAGGTCAACATTCTTCCGTCGAGCCTTGGACGCCTGTTCGGAGATCTGTTTCAGGTTTCGTTCCTTGTTTCCCAGTTTAGGACCGGTTTGGGCTAGTAAGAGGCTTACTGGCTTCATCCACGCTCAACCAGGCCTGATTCCGGCTCAGTTTCGCCATATAGAGATACCCAACGCTCCAGATTAGCCTCGGCCTAAGGTTCAGGGTTACAGTACGGCTTTATGACGCTCAACCCGTTTCCGGCTCGTTTCACACCCTCAGAGAGGGAAAGAATTGCTCTTCACAAGGCTAGCCCGTACTATCATCAAGCACAACCGGGCGGTCTTCGTAATCTGGCTAGTAGCCCTCGCGTTGAGCGTCCCGGCGATCTTACAGGTGCAGAGCGTCATCGTCTACACCGAGACAGCCTACAACCCCAAGACCTCGGAATCCAGCATCGCCCAATCCATCGTCAGCAAAGAATTCAGCATCAGCCAAGGCAGCAGCGTCGTAGTAGTAATCACGTCAACCGATGTTCGTGGCAACGATGTTCGCGACTTCACTCTAACACTCAACAAGACTCTGCATAACGACCGGTCGATCACAAACCTCAGCAACGTCACCAGCATTTACGACATCTACTACCAGTTACTTGTCGGCTACACGAGCGTGGTTCACCTCCAGCTCTACCAGGAGAAGAATTTGACTAGTCTTGCAACCTCTCTCGAATTCGGCATACCAACAACTTATGTGAGCCAGTGGACGACCCTGGTAAACTCCGGACCCTTCAACATAAACCAGTCACAGGTCGCCGCGTACAACCAGAAAGCCAACCAGTCCGCATGGCCTATCATAGCTTCGCAAACCCCCCAAGCCTACCAGTCCATCGCTCTCGCCTACGAGAACTTGTTCTACCAGTCATGGAACAAGACGTTCAGCGCTGCCACCTACACTCAGACACAGCTCACGATAGTGACGCCACCGCTAGCCCGAGCCCAGAACGTGACCAAAGGAAGTCCTCTCCTCGTAACTCAACCAGTATACTACAACGTCACAACTCCATTCTTCACGTCCAGCATAACCGATGCGTCAACTCGAACCATGTTTGTCGGTGCTGCCAGATTCTTCAACCTCTACAACTTCTGCCCCAGCACGTGTCCAAACAACTACTGGAACGACCCCGTCGCGATACAGACATTCGTCACCAACACGTTCTCGAAAACTGTCAACGCAACACCGACCCAGACTTTCATCATCAGCGAGATCTACTCGCTAGGCACTTCAGCAGGATTCACAGACTTTACGACACTCGCGGGAACTCTTCTCCGAAACCATAACATCAAGAGCTATCCAATCCAGCCGAGCAGCGACGTCTACACCCAATTCGTCTCAGGCTCCAACGACACCATGCTGGTTATACTCGACTTCAAGACGACCGGGCCAGACCCCAAGAACAGTATCGCGAGCACAAGGGCAGACGTTAAACAGGCTAACAACCTCAGCAACACCGACCTCCTGGTCTTTGTCACCGGGGCTCCAGCATTCAACTACGACATAGAAACAGAATCGATAAGAGACGTAGAACGAATAGATCCAATCACAATCGTCCTGATAATGGTCATAGTTGGCTTGTTCTTCGCCTCCGTCGCCGCCCCTCTAATACCCGTATCAGCCATCGGAATATCCGTAGGAATAGCCTTCGGCCTCGTCTACATAATCGGCACCACATTCACCAGCGTACACTTCCTAATCCTAACCCTCTTGCCCGTCGCCATGTTCGGAGCAGGATCCGACTACTGCATATTCCTCGTCAGCAGATACGCTGAAGAGAGACGGATGGGACGAGGCAAGAAGGACTCCGTCGAACGAGCAGTCACATGGGCAGGCGAAAGCATCGCCACAAGCGGAGCAACAGTAGTCATCGCCTTCGGAAGCCTCGCCATTGCCGGCTTCGGAATGCTCCGGTCCATCGGAATCGCAGTGATGATTGGCATATCAATAGCACTACTAGTCGCACTCACTCTAGTCCCAGCTATTCTGACCATGTTCGGGGACAAGATCTTCTGGCCCGGCGGACTCGGGCTGTGGAGAAAGAAGAAAGCCAAGGGAAACAGCTACTATGCTCGAGCAGCAAAGTTTACCGCAAAGCACTCCAAGCTAATCCTCATAGTCGCCCTGGCCGTCAGCCTACCGGCCACGAGCACGGTTCTTTCCTCCCAGACGAGCCACGACCTCATATCTCAGGTTCCAAACTCTCTTGAGAGCAAGGCCGGCTACAACAGCATGGTCCGAGGATTCGGACCAGGCACCATAACTCCAACTTACACGATTGTGCAGACTCCAGTCCTGCTGGTGACTGACAACTGGATCAACGTTACCGCGTTGCAATCCCTCTCCTACGCTGAGAACTCGACACTGTCGATCCCCGGAGTATCAAAAGTCTACGGGCTTACACATCCCTCAGGCGATCCAATCCCCTACTCATCCTTCGGCCAACTGAACACCGCACAACAACAAGCAATGATCAGAAGCATGAAGCCCTTCCTAGGAAGCGACGAGAAGTCAGCGATGGTCTGGGCCAACCTATCCGACGAGCCCTACACGGACCAGGCCATCTCCACACTCACGAAAATCAGGCAGAACATCAACAGCATCCAGAGCAACGACAGGCTCCTCGCTGCATCTTCGATGCTTGTCGGAGGAGAAACCGCTTCCGTCGCAGACCTTGCCAACTCGAGCGCATCTGACTACTTCAACATGACCGCACTAGTCCTCGTAGGGGTCTTCGTAGTTCTCATGATAGCGCTGGGATCGATCTTCACTCCGTTACGGCTTATCTTCACGATACTTCTCAGCATTTCGTGGGCAATGGCTGCAGTCATCTACATCTTCCACACATACATTGGGATGGAGCTGATCTGGATACTACCAATCATGCTCCTGGTAATAATGCTCGGCCTAGGACTTGACTACGACATATTCCTGGTAACTAGAATCAGGGAGTACGTAGTCGGAGGCGCGAAAGACGACGAGGCCATCGAGACCGCAGTAGAGCGCACTGGAGGCATAATCACAGCCACCGGTCTAGTAACAGCAGGGGCCTTCGGAACCATGATGCTGTCACAGATACCGATGCTACAACAGCTTGGACTCGCATTCTTCATAGTCGTCATTCTCGACGCGACCATCACACGAGTCTATCTAGTTCCATCAATAATGCGACATATGAAGCGTCTCAACTGGTGGGCTCCAGGGCGCATCAGACGAGTACCAATTACCCCAGAAGAAAAACTGATACCCCCAATTCCAATGAGAACGAAGCTCACAGTTACAGTGGAAACCCTAGCTATCTTAGGGCTCACACTCGTACTGTATCTCGACTACATCAACAACCAGTATCTCCAGGGCTTCGTCAGCCAGACAAACGCCAAACTCCTTGCTGGGATCAACGTCTGGACGGGAGTGATACTCGGCGTGACATCCTTCTTGACAACTTACATTCTTCTCCGTGGCAAGCCGAAGACGAGTAAGACAGACTGGCCGCATTTGCTGCGTAAGGTAGGTAGGCAAATAGGAAACCTTCGTCCGAGACGTGCGAGTATGCCGATAATCACGGCCACTTCCATTCCCTCACCTATCATGTCCCCGCAGGGACCTGTTGCCGTTACGGAGACGCCTCTCCAACCAATGACTCAAAGCCAGGAACAACCTCCGACAACCCCTTCCGACTTAAGCGATGAAAAGAAGCAACAGTCCTAGGACATTATTCGATACAAGTCAACGTCGACTTTCTCCCATTTCTTTTGATGAAAAGGAAAGAGGTGGGGGATGTCTAGACTCATGCTACGCACTGCGTCAGTCCTCCAGTTTTTCCGTTCAATAACGCGTCTGAGAAATTCTCGAGTCGAACTTTTGTGAATAGAATAAGAAACGGGTGCAAGTTCGAAGGCTCGCTCTAGAAACTGGACATCAGCATGAGAAGAGCGAGTCCCGTATGGAGGATTCATGATCACGGTGTCGTATGCTCCCACAACTTCCTTGATGTCGGATACGACCCATTCGACTCGCACTCCCGCCGCTATCGCGTTCTCTCTTGCTAGGGTGATAGATCTCTCATCGATGTCTACGCCCGTGACTTGCTTGGACCCCATCGTAGCGGCGCCGATGGCTAGACGCCCGGTCCCTGTTCCGAGATCGATTGTTTTACCCTGCAAGTCATGATGTTCGAAGCCGGCCATATGGAGCAGTTCAGCTGCTACCTTGGCGGAAACGGGATATTGTTCTAGTCGTAGTTGTGGGCTCTGAAGGATCTTCAGTTTTCCGAGCTGGATTTCCAGTTGGCGTTTAGAGACTGTTCGTTCTACCAATTATAGGCGGACCAGGCCCCGCTCGAGGAGCTGTTCCCAAGTCCAAGCCCCGACAGCAACCATGATCTCGTCTCTCGTGATGATAGGCTTTGAAAATCTTTCAGGATCGTCTAGGGCAAGGCGGGGACACGCAGTATCAACGAAGACGTCGATATCGGTGAAGTCGAGTAGTTTCTGTGGGACGACCTCATCCGCGTAGAGGATCACAGCTTTCTTGCCTGCTTCCTCGACCTGCTTGAGAATCGAAAGAGCAATCTGTGGGTTGCTCTGTCCCGGCTTCGTTGATACAATTATTCCGAAAGTACTAGCTCTCCTCGCCTTGTCGACCGTAGCGTATCGTTGCCTGACTATCCGGTCTCTGTCCTGGTCCAGGGCCTTGACTGTTCCATCGTAGGGATCTGCCAGAATCGTCGGTTTCTCGACAGAGAGAGCAGCGCCAAGACCGTGGAAATAGCTACCTATGATTAGGAATGAGTCGACCTGAGATTGAATCCTCCTAAGTCCGAAGTAGTCGCAGCCGAGAACTTGTCCGGTCTCGTGAGCCCAAGGACCTCGTCCCGGCGAGTGAACGTTGAAGCCTTTCGTTTCCAAGAGCTTAGTAGCTTCAGGAAGCTTATGCAGGTGCTGAATTGTCGTGGCGAGGCCGATGCTCTTGCCTTGTAGAAGGGAAACAGTTCGTTTCACGACTGGAATAATCTCATGATTGCTTTTTGCAGGAATGTAGACCACTGGGACTCCGTTGGAAGCGTCGCGAAGGAATTCGTTATGACCATAATGTACCAGCAGATCAGCTTTCAGGCGGGTCGCGGCATCCAAGGAGAGGTCGCATGCCCCCCAAGCAGGCACAGCGGAAACGAATACGTCTGCTCCTGTTTTCTCTCGAACCAGCCCCGCAAGTCGGGTGCCTTCGTTCTTCAGACCGTCGGGTAGCTGAATCAATATCCTTCGGACACCTCTCCCCGTTATCTCAGCTAGGAGCTTGTCCTCTTCAAGGTCGAACATCGACATGTCAAATTCACGGGAGAGAAACTACCAAAAGGGCGAAGCCCAATATAAACACCCGGGAAACGGGGACGATTTCCTTCGCGGTAGCGTGTTAGGTAACACGATTGTTAAGCTCGGTGTCGAGGGAGGGCTCGGTCTATGACAGAGAACCAGAAGCCAGAGTCCAGACTTGACCTTGATCTAGCCGAACAAAGGTCCTTGGCAGCAATGGTTGACGTTTCATTAAGGCGCGGGTCTGGTCTATCGATTGCGCTCTCTGATGCAACTGTAGGCGTCAGCCTTGACAAGCTTGGCGACTGGACCATAACGGTTGGCCTCTCATCAAGATCAGATCACTTCCACCAATCGATATCCTCTCTCGAAAGACTGGGGTTTTTTCAAGCAACAGAGAACGAAGGTAGCATGTACATGCTCTGGACGTCTCTCTTCTCCGAAGTCGGTGATGCCAGGATTGTCGCTGAGCAGATTCTTTTACAAGCTCTAAAGGCTCTGCAAGCACCTACCGTTTCAATGTACATCAGCTAGTCAAACGATCTTGGAGGGTCACGCGGGAACCGCGACTGGTTGTCGCGGTGGAGACTTTCTCCCGACAACTTCACGAATCGCGCCATTATCCATCTGGATTATCGTATCCGCCTCCGCTTCAAGATCTCCAACATGGCTAATGAGAAAGATCTGTTTGAAGTTCTGTGACAGTTCTTGATGGAGCAGTGCGAGAATTCCCTCACGGCGAACTCTGTCCGAACTGCCCAGAGGCTCATCGAGGAATAGGAATTCAGGATTATGACCCTTGGCCTGAGGTATCAATGCGAGAGCAAAGGCCAGTCTCATTGCCAGTAAGAGCTGGTCTTCTGTGCCCCCTGAGAAAACCTCCTTCGGCTTGAACTCTCCAGCCTCAGGGTCAAAGACCCTGACAGTATAGTCCTCATCGAGTTGTACAGCTTTGTATTTTCCCGAGGTTATCACTGGGAGAATGAGTCCCATGTAGCGTTCGACCTGGGGCTTGACACGGTTCCGCAACGACTCTGATGTTTGCTCCAATCCCTTGACAGAAAGCTTGACGACCGCACAGTCCTTCTCCAGAAGCATCACCTTCTTCATCTGCATCTGAACTTGGTCATCAAGACCGATGTTCTCTTCCAGTAACTGGCGTAGCTCTAGTTGTCGCGAGATCGAGTCTTCGATCTGGGCTCTGTTTCTTGAAACGGATTCCTTTAGCGAATCTCTCGCTTCAGCGGTCTTTTCAAGGAGCGTCTCGGAGAAGATCAGTCCTTCCGGGAGATTGGGTAACTGAGCCGACCTGAATTTCCTCTCGACCTGTTTGATCTCGCTCTGGATAAGGTCGAGCCGCTCTTTAACCTGCGGTTCTTCTCTCAACTGCTGGCCAAGTAATTTCACCTTAGCCTCGAGAGACTGTAGGGATTGTCTCTCGCTGTCGAATAAGGCGGAAACGGTCTCGAAGACGGCCTTAGGATCCTTGGTCCCTTCGACCTTTGCAGAGTATCGCGAGATAGAACTTAGTCTTTCCAGAAGGTTTTGGGATCTTCCAGCAGAGTCTGTTTCGATTGCCATCAGGTTTTGTTGAGTCTCTGCAAGCTCGTTCTCCCATGAGCGGATTAACTGCTGGCCGGCCATTTGCTCTTGCTCAAGTCTCGAGCTGCTAGCTTGTTGCGAGAGAGAGACAATCTGTCGGGAGAGCAGGAGGAGGGAGGCTATGGCTAAGGACCCGAAGGCAATCGCGACTTGGGGGAGTCCGAGGAAGAAGGATAGGATAGCTCCGGTGCCTAGCGCCGAGGTGGAGATGAGATATGTCCAGACCCTTCTCGGCTTGGACTCGAACGTTTTGGGGTTCCCAAGAACTGAAGCTTCCTTTGTTTTCTCGGCAATCTTGGCCTGCAGGATGTCTTTGGACTCCTCCAACTGAACTCGCCGAATTTCGGCGGAGTGAAGTTCCTCAAGCATACTCGATGCCTGTGCAAGCTGGGATTCTATTTTGGGAAGTTCAGAGAGCTGGTTTATTTCTGATCGAGCTTTCTCCAGTTCTTCTCTCTGGGAAGAGATCCCCGCGAGTTGTTGCTGGAGAGTCTCTGCCAGACGCGACTTGTCCTGAACTTCTTGACGAAGAGATTGTTGAAGCTTCACTGCGTCATCGTATTGTTTCAGAGTCTTGTGCAGGGAATCGGTGGTTGCAAACCTTTGCTCTACATCTGCAAGTTCTAACTTGAGTTTCTGAATCCTCTCAGCCAGAGTTGCGAGCTGGGTCTCGGCTTCCCGGTATCGCTTCAACTGGTCTTGAAGCGATTGGAGACGCTCACGTTCAACAGTTAGGTGGCCCGGATTTCTGGCCGTGCCCTCGATGCGGGACCTCTCAGCATCGAGCTGGTCCTGTACCCGGTTGAAGCTGTCTAGGTTCAGGAATACGTTGACAACTTTCCTTCGATCGTCGAGTCTCTGCTTGATCAGTCGTTCAAGATCTTTCTGTGCGACAACGCTACTTGCGACAATTTCGTTGTAGGTGATGCCTCCTAGGAGTCGTTCGATTTCACTCGTCGTGTCGTTCACCGTCGTGGCTAGGGTTTTCTGTCGACCGTCACCGCCGAGCTCGTAGATCTGTGCCCGATTCGGTCTCGTCTTGTGAACCTCTCGTACTACTCGGTATCTGAGGTCGCCGATGGCGAATTCGAGTCTTACTTGGGCTTCGCCGGCTCCGTAGCTGAGGATCTCCTCGTTGCTCGGCTTCTGGCTGGGACGGATCATGCGACCGAACAGAGCGAAGAGGATCGCGTCGAGGATGGTGGATTTACCGCTCTCGTTCAATCCTGTGATTAGCGAGATGCCTTCTGAGAAGGGTAACGGCTGGGAGAATTTGAGTTTCTTGAAGTTGTGAGCGTAGAGGCTTAGAAGTTTCAGTCGACTCCTTCCTCCTGAAGTTTCGCGACTGTGAGCTTCCAGGCTTCTTGGACCAAAGGTCTCTCTTGGTCTCCCGCTTTATCTAGTAGGTTCTGGAATGTCCGGTCTAGTTCCTGGAGCGGGGTGGTCTTTGGAAGCGATTCCAGCGGGACCATCGTGAGGACATTCAGTTGTTCTTCGTCGAATTCGATGTGGAAGAACTTGTCCTGTGCGTAAGTGTAGAGTGCGGATCGCTTGTAGGTTGAGAGCTGATCCAGCGTGACTTTTCCTTGAACTCTTACGCGAAGTATCTTTTCGTCACCGATTCTCTTCTCCAAGGCTGCTTCTATTTGTCGCGTGAGGCTTCCTTCACCCGTGACACGAAACTCAAGGGTTTCAACGGGTCGAGCGGGGGTTGGATGGAACTCTTGCTGGACTATTCCTGTCTTGTCGAGTTCGAGCCAGACAAATCCTTTCTTCTCACCTTCTTCGTTGAACGAAACTCGTTCGGTGCTTCCAGGATAGATGACTGGGGTTCCGTTGATCATTTTTCTCTGATAATTGTGGAGGTGGCCTGAGGCGAAGAGTTGGAAGTTTCTCGGGATAGATGATTTCTGGATATGGGTTTCTTGGCCGAAGTAGCCGTCGAAGCCTTCGATCGGATAGTGTGTCAGGAAAATATTGGTGTCTCCGTCTCGGTTGACCTCTTGACCGGCAAGGGGATCTGCATCGGTCGGTAAGGATGGATTGAGGCTCATCCCTATTACGTTGACAGTTTCGCCTCCGAGGTTGAACTTTTTGCTCGCTGGATGTTGCTCATGCAGAAAGTAGATGTGTCCGGATCTTGCGTGGACTGCAAGAGGGGAGGCTCCCTGCTCTGCGCTGCGTGGCGTATCGTGGTGGCCGCTTACGAGGACGGTTTTGATATTCTTCTCATGTAAGCGTTTGAACTGCTCTGCCACGAACGCTCTGGTGGGATTGCCGGGAAGAATACCATCGTAGAAGTCTCCGCCGATTAGAAGAATGTCTGGTTTGTTCTCTAGGGCGAAGTTGACTAGGACTTCGAAGCAGCGCTGGAAGTCGCGTTTACGTTCGAAGCGCTTGGGTCCATACTGGACAGCTGAGGGATCTAGGTGATTGTCGGCCGTTAGAAGAACGTGAATTGTCATAGTCTAGCTACCGATGTCAACCGGGAATGTCTTCGGGTGAACTGGAACGATATTAAGAGTTGGAGATAGCCGAAGGTGACCTGTCGAATCTTGGACACAGCAGGCGATGTGTGAGATCACTCTGAAGGAAGGTAGGGAAATGGTTGCAAGGAATCTGATCAGAGTGGGAATTGACATCGGTGGAACCTTTACGGATCTCGTGGCCGTAGACGAGAAGCACGGCCTCTGGAAGATCAAAGTCCTGACCACGTCGACCGATCCATCGGTAGGAGCGCTGGGTGCGGTTCGAAGATTGTTGGAGAAGGAAGGTGTTGATCCTCGTCTTGTTAGAGTTGTTAGTCACGCTACGACACTTGCCTCGAACGCTCTTCTGACCGGAAACATTCCCAAGACCGCCCTCGTCACAACCTCGGGCTTTCGAGACGTGTTGGAGATAGGGCGACAGAATCGGCCTGAACTCTACAATCTCCAGGTTGAGCGTCTGCCTCCCTTGGTCCCGAGACGATACAGGTTTGAGGTCCAGGAGAGGATCACGTATGATGGGGGGGTCCTGGAACCGCTTAGCGCGTCGCAGGCTGTCCGGATTGCGAGAAGGGTACGGAGGCTCGGGATTGGAACGGTGGCGGTCTGCCTTCTCCACTCCTACGCGAATCCGAATCATGAGAAGAGGGTCGGGGGGATTTTCAAACGTGAACATCCACGCGCGAGACTGTCCTTGTCTTCGGATCTTCTTCCCGAGTTTCGAGAATACGAGAGAACGAGCACTACAGTCGTTAATGCGTGTCTTCAGCCGTTATTCGCTGTCTACCTGAGAAAGCTCGAAGAGGGATTGGAGGAGCTTGGTGTTCGTGCGCCTGTTTTTGTGATGCAATCGAATAGTGGAACATTGCTCTCTCACCAGGCCTCACTGGAGCCAGCGCGGCTGATAGAGTCGGGACCTGTTGCTGGTGCAGTCGCGTCCAAGTTCTATGCTGGCGGATCTGAAAGCATTGTTTCTCTTGATGTTGGCGGGACCACGTCGAAGGCGGGGGTGTGGTCTGGCCACGGGTTCGAGGTGACCAGCGAGTATGAGGTCGGCGGCCGTTTGCATGGAAGCAGACGAGTTGAGGGATCAGGATACCCTGTCAGGTTTCCAGTAGTGGATCTTGTCGAGGTTGGAATGGGTGGAGGTAGTATTGCTTGGATTGATGATGCTCTTGTTCTACATGTCGGTCCTCAGAGTGCTGGAGCGTCTCCCGGTCCGGCGTGCTACGGGAAGGGTGGAAAGCTGCCGACGCTAACGGACGCATCTCTCGTACTCGGGCGTTTGAGTCCAAGCTTTCTGCTCGGGGGAGATCTGAGGTTGAAACCAGAGCTTGCGTACGCGGCCGTTGGTGAGCTGGTTGCGAAGCCTCTTCGAATGAACGTGATCGATGGAGCGGTCGGTGTTCTGAGAATCGCTGTGGCGAAGATTGTAGAGGCGTTGCGGGCGGCGACGGTGGAGAAAGGTCTTGATCCCCGTAAAATGACGCTCGTGGCGTTTGGCGGAGCAGGACCAATGTTCGCCTGCGAGGTTGCTGAACAACTGGAGATAGAGAAGATAGTTGTGCCCCTGGCTGCGGGATTGCTGTCGAGCCTGGGACTTCTTCTTGCAGAGCCACTGCACGATTCAGTGAGAACAGTGCTGAAGGATGCAGAAGATGTGAACCCGGGAGAGTTGGAAAGGATCTTCCGCAAGATGGAGGGGAGAGCTCTGGATCTCTTGCATAAAGAGGGAGTGAAGCAGAGGGATGTCAAGTGTCAGAGAATACTGGAGATGCGGTATCAGGGTCAATCATACGAATTACCGGTCCTCTTGTTGGGAAGGATTGTTACTCGAGGTGTGGTTCGTTCTGCTGTTCGAGACTTTCACCGGATACATCAAACGAAGTATGGATATTCTCAACCGGGCAAGTCTGTTGAGATCGTGAATGTTCGCAGCTACTGTAGAGGAAAGCCAGGAACGACTGGCAGAGTAATGGGTCGGCTTGCACGAGAGGAAGGCCCACCGAAAAGCCGGAGAGTCTGGTTCATGGATGGACACAGTATCGAGTGTCGAGTTCTCCTGCGAGACACCTTGCGGCTTAGAACTAAGGGAAAGGGACCATGTGTGATTGAGGACTACGATTCGACCTTGGTCATTCCGCCCGGCGCAAGATACGTGATTGACAGGAATGGCTCGGCTTCCATTGCGATATGAGATTCAGATGAAGAAGACTGTTACCGGACTCTGATGGCTCGGGTTTCAACAGGGCAATATCGGATAGCACTTGGTAGGTTTCTCTAACAGTGAAGAAAAAATGACCAATACATCAAGCGGCTCGAACAGCACGTGGGGAGCATTTACTCCAGTCATGCCGGCATTCATACGTTTGATCGCGGGCGTCATTGTACTGGTGGTTATCGAGGCAGTTGTGCTCGGCTTTCCAGGGATCACGCAGAACATCTCAGGCAGTACCATTTCGATCGCGAACATTGTGGTGTTCATGATCGGGCTTGTCGTGGCTCTGATCGTCTTCAAGTTCGGAACACAACTCTCGAAAGCAGTCTCCGATGCGTACAAGAACTATCAGGCGTGGGTGCCATTGCTAGCGTACATCTTCCAGATCATAGCGATCGTCATTCTCTACAGCGTGAGCAACGGTATTGCGAGTCAGTACTTTACCAGCGCGCCTTGGGCTTATCCGCTGATATTCCTCTTGATAGCATTGCTTCCAACGCTGCGAGTTGTCATCAACATCGTACACGCGCTCGAAGGCCCATCGGCCACGAAGCACTCCACGAACAACTAGACTGTACGAGCTAGCAAAAGAAAAGACCCAGGGCCTCAGGGCTCTGGAGATCCAAAACCCCACTTTTTCGGGACCATTAGAATACTCGTTTCTACGTTTCTTACGGGAAGGAACAATAAGCGTGGAAGTAGCGGAGAAACCGCTCTCACGTCGTGAGATGTCCTGCGCAATACCCCCCCCTCCCCTTTTTCTAGAGAAGATTTTCTGTCCGGCACTGATAATCGGCGAGTCCCGCGATTTAGGGCAGGGTCCGGGCTTAGATGAAAAGGCAAAAAGTCGGGGAAATCTAGAACGATTCCCGAGCGAATTGTGGGCGAGATGTGGCGCGTGTCCCAGATTCGAGATCAGGGCTGATAATAGGCGATTT
>Ga0209161_10000201_pt1 | contig 45877 bp, 39 predicted proteins | sample GraSoiAngelo_155_FD_186169 | JGI IMG/M metagenome (GOLD analysis project Ga0209161, IMG submission 186169) | Grasslands soil microbial communities from the Angelo Coastal Reserve, California, USA - 14_1009_13_30cm (SPAdes) (version 2) | ecosystem: Environmental > Terrestrial > Soil > Grasslands... | reverse complement strand
AAAATGTGCCGTTCACCGTCACCGGAATTTTGACTCCCAAAGGTTTAAGCACGCAGGGCGTCGATCAAGATGATGTTGTGATCATGCCATTTACCAGCGCGATGAAGCGCGTAGTCGGCGGAACGACGTTGCGCAATATCAATGTTCAAATCGGTGATGGCCGTCAGATCGCGGCGGCGCAACAGCAAATCATTTCGCTGCTGCGACAGCGCCATAACATTCGCGCGGGGCGTGACGACGATTTCACGGTGCGCAATCAACAGGAGATCGCGGACGCAGCGACCGCAACGACAGCGGTGATGACGGTGTTGCTCGGTTCAATCGCGGGCGTGTCGCTTGTGGTCGGCGGAATTGGAATCATGAACATCATGCTCGTAAGCGTGACCGAGCGCACGCGCGAGATCGGCACGCGCATGGCCGTGGGCGCGCACGGGAGCGACATTCTCATGCAATTTCTAATTGAAGCAGTCACGCTCAGCTCCGTTGGCGGCGTGATTGGAATTGTTTTCGGGATCGGCGCTTCGCAAATTCTGTCGAGCTACGCGCACTGGCCAACGCTCATCTCGCTTAGCTCGATCATCGTCGCGTTCATGTTTAGCGCCGCGGTTGGAATCTTTTTTGGATTCTATCCGGCACGAAAAGCGGCTGCGCTCGATCCGATCGAAGCGTTGCGCTACGAGTGAGCCGAGAGCTAGACAGAATTAACAAAATTTACGGAATCTGTTCAGCAGAAATTCTGTTTGATTCTGTGAATTCTGTCTAAATTTTGGACATGGCTGAGCACAAGGGTTTCCAGGAATTAGTCGCGGACGCGAAAAAGAAGATCACCGAGATTTCGCCGACCGACGCCGCCGCGAAAGCGAAGAGCAGCAGCGACGCAGTGATTGTTGATGTTCGCGAGAAAGATGAGTTCGACGAATCGCACATTCCGGATGCGATTCACATGAGCCGCGGAATGGTCGAGCTCGAAGTCGAGGAAAAGTTTCCCGATCGCAACACGACGATCATTTGTCATTGCGGCGGTGGCGGACGCTCCGCGCTCGCGGCCGAAAGTTTGCAAAAGATGGGCTATAAAAACGTTCGCTCCATGGCTGGCGGCTTCAAAGCCTGGAAAGCCGCGGGTTTACCGACCACGACGTAGCGCGAACCGCGCTTGTATTCGGCGCCAGAAGTTTTTTAAGATTTGCGTTTGAGCGAGAGCGACAAATCAAAGGCTTCGAGACTGATCGCCCCAATCGGGCTATTACTCGTTGCGTTTTGTATTTCCGGCTCTTCGGTTAATCCCGCCGACGTTTATTTGCCGCAGTTGAAAGATAAAGACGCCGACGTGCGCATCGCGGCTTTGCGGGAGCTGCTGACATCGCTCGATTCGAGAATGCCCGAAGCAATGCTTCCGCTTCTTTCGGATGAAGGGAATTCGATTCGACGACTCGCCGCGCGCGCGATCGGCAGCCGATGGTGGCAAATTCCGAAAGAGAAAGCGGAAAGTTACGTCAACGCCCTCGAGCATAATTTGCGATCGGAAGTTGACTTTGAAGATGAAAAGAATATGGCCGAGCGCGCGATCGGACTGCTCACGCGACGTTATGATTCTAAAATGTTCTCCCGCAGCCAGAACGGACGATGGGTCATTTACGAACGGCGCGGTTTTCCGTGTTTGATCGACACGACAACTTACACTGAAGAATTAGTGGGTTGGGCTCCTGTTTATAATCGCAACTCAGAAATGCCGCCTTGGTTGTTTGGTGGCAATAGCCCGATCGGACAAGATGAAGCTCTCTGGCATCCGACCAGGGAGGCGGTAGCTCTAAGTGTTTCGGTCAGTCGGCGTGCGACGAGCGTTTGGATTTGGGAACACAAACACGGTGTTCAGAAACTAAATCGTTCCGAGTTGATCAAATTGCTTCACCCAAAAGGAAAAATCGACGAACCGAATCCAATCACAGCTGAATTTAAGGAATGGAAAGGGGACAATCTTCTTGTCTCGGTCGGATGGGGATTCGAAGATGAAGGCAGCGCCACGATCGCTTGGAATCTTGCAAACCACGGATGGCGCGTAGTCTCGCGATAGTCCGCTAAGAAGTAGTTTAGCCGCCGACCGCTTGATAATGGCGTAGGCCGCGGTGCCACATCGCGCGGGCGATGAACCAGGTTAGAAAAAACCAGCCGGTTTGGATCGCGAGGGCTTGCCAGAGGTCGCCCCCTTTCAAGCGCTCGAGAAAAATCGCGACCGGACAAAACAGTTCGTAATAAAACGGCATCCATTTGAGTGCCGCCTGAATTCCAGCCGGCATGATGTCGATCGGGAACATTTGGCCGCCGAGGAAATATTCGAACGAGTAGACGATGAACACGATGGTGGTGATTTCCAAAATCCAGAACGCCATCATCGCGAGCGAATAGGTGATGAAGAACTGGATGAACGCCGCCATCAACATCGACAACGTCGCGAGAACGTAAGTCATCGGATCGTGCGGGAGCGTGACGTAGTCGTGGAAATAGAGAAAGATGAGCGCGATCGGCGGCAGGGTGACGAAGGTGTAAACGAGCCGGCCGCTGCAAAAAATGCTGAACCGATACGCGAGATAACTCATCGGCTTGGTCAGGAGCGCGTTGATCTGGCCTTCGCGAATGTCGGCCGCGATTTGCCATTCGTCTTCGGTCGGTGTGACCAGGTTGCTGACGAGGATTATGAGTAAGTAATAGTAGATCATCGAGCCGTAGTCGTAGCCGTGTATGCCGTGTCCGCGCTCCTGGAAGACCGCGCTCCAAAGAAAAACCGTGCCCGCAAGCGGGATCAATCCGAAGGCCGCGCGCAGAAAATAATTCCACCGATAAACGAACGTGTTTTGGAGCCCGATGTTGAAGACGGAAAGGTATTTGTCGATCCTGGCGTTCACGGATTGTTGATCACCCCCAGCTGACGGAGTTGTCGATCTTGCCATGGACGCATGAACGCCAGGGCGCAGACGGCACCGATTAAAGCCATGAACATGTCGGCCTGCGTGTCCCAAACGTCGCCCTGGGTCGCGAGGAATTCGGTTGACGCGCTGCCGCTCAAGAGCGCGGTCCACCATTCGATAAATTCGTAAGTGGCGCTGATGGCGAGACAGATCGAAATAATCAGAAACGGCTGCCAGCGCGTACGATTCAAAATGTTCAGCCGCAAAAACATTTCGCGCGCGATCATTGCCGGAACAAATCCCTGCGCGAAATGGCCGAGGCGATCGTAGTGATTGCGCTGCCAATGAAAAGTATCACGCAACCAGCTGAACACCGGCTCGCGCGCGTAGGTGTAATGCCCGCCGACGCACAAGATCGAGATGTGGAGCGCGATTAGCGTGTACACCAGCGTGGTAAAGCGAAAGCGGCGATAGGTCGCGGCGAGAACGATCAAACCGATTAGTCCGGGGAAAATCTCGAGCCACCAGGTAAGACGATCGTAGGGACGAATCCCCGACCAAATGAAAACCGCCGCAACGCCGATCAACAACGCGATGTGTGATTTCGGAATTTTTCGCATTTATTCAGCTCCCTCACCTGCCGCTTCGCGACTGCCTCTCCCTCACAAAGGGAGAGGATTGAGGTGAGGGTTTCGGTTCTTTTGAAGCCAGGTCGCCGGCGAGATTGATCGCCGCGATCATGCTGTCGGGGCGCGCGATTTTTTTTCCGGCAATTTCAAACGCGGTGCCGTGATCGGGACTCGTGCGCGGGAACGGCAGACCGAGTGTCACGTTCACGCCGTTGTGAAATGCGTGCAGCTTGAGCGGGATCAAACCCTGGTCGTGATACATGCAGAGCACGGCGTCGAATTCGCCTTCGACTGCGCGATGAAAGAGTGTGTCCGGTGAATGGGGGCCAGAGAAGATTTCCGATTTCTGATTTCCGATTTCTGATTTCAGCTCGGCAACTGCCGGCGCGATGATTTGGATTTCTTCGCGGCCGATTCTTCCCGATTCGCCGGCGTGCGGGTTTAATCCGGCCACGGCGATCCTCGGCGATTTAGTACCGCGGCGTCGGAGAAAATCAGCAAGCAACAAACCGACGCGGACGATCTCGTTTTGCTTTAGTGCGCGCGGAACTTCGCTGAGCGAAATATGCGTCGTCACCAGTGCGACGGTGATTTTGCCGCCGGTCAAACACATGGCGAAGTTTTTCACGCCGCAGCGTTCGGCAAAGAATTCGGTTTGGCCGGGAAACTTAAATCCGGCTTCGTACATCCGGGCTTTATGGACCGGCGCGGTCACGATCGCGTGCAGCTCGCCGCGTCGCGCGCGAGTGACCGCTTCTTCGAGTGCCGCGGCTGCGGCACGCGCGGTTTCAATTGTCGGCCAGCCCGGTTTGCAGTCCGGTTGTCGGCCAATGACGATGTAGTCGGCCGAATCGGGAACGTGTCCGGATTTCAGGGCAAGATCGACAATCTCCGGTCCGATCCCGGCGCAATCACCCAGCGTGATTCCGATGCGCGGTCGCTGGCTCGTGCTCATACTCCATGATCGTAATCGAATCTGATCAATCGAGCACGAGCATGATCAGGAGCAAGAGCAAGACGGAAGAGGAAGCGGAAGAGCAGTTGTCGATCTTGATGATCGATCAGCTCAGAACGTTTTGATGTAAGCCTTCGAGCGGAGACTGGTGAGCCAGCGTTCCTGCAAGTTCTGGGCTTCCTGCTGGATCAATTTCTTTTCGATGTCGGCTCGCGCATCGGCAAGCGATTTGGTGTCGCCGCCGTGTTTGTCTTCGACTTTGAGAATGTAGTAGTTGCCGCCGAACTCGATGATGTTGCTGATCTTGCCGGGCTCGAGACTGAACGCCGCTTTCTCGAGCGGCGCGGCCAACGTTTTGCGCTCGACCCAACCCCAATCCCCGCCGTGTTCGCGGGTGCTGTCCTCGGAATAGAGCTGCGCCATACGCTCGAACTCAGCGCCGTTGACTAGTTTGCCAAGAATTTCGTCCGCCATCGCTTTTTGCGCGGCGGCGTTGCCGTCACTGGCGTGGCTCGGGATCATGATCAGGCGCAACTTGATTTGCGCTTTGCTGGTGAACTCGTCTCGATGCGCCTTATAATATTCTTCCACTTTCGCAGGCGAAGCGATGAGGTTGAGCTTGACGTTCTTACTTCGCATCGCCTGGACGATAATTTTCTCAGTCTCCATCTTTTTGAATTCGCCCATGGTGAAGTTCTGCGCCTCGAGCGTTTTGACGAAGGTATTGCGGTCGCCGCCGAAATCCTGCTTGAGAATTTCGTGAATTCGTTCTTCGACAAAATGATCGGGAATCTGGAAGTTATCTTTCTTAAACGACTGAACGATAAGCTGGCGATCGATCAGATCCTGAAGAGCCGCCGAGCGGACTTCCTTGATCTTCTTGATGAGCTCCTCGCCGTTAAATTGGGCGCGCAACAATTTCTCGCGCGGCGCGACCAGACCGCGCACCTGCGAGTAGGTAACGACGTCGCCGTTGACGACCGCCGCGACGCCGTCGACAACTTCTGGTTCCGCCGCGGCGTAAGCGGCGCGACATATCGGCGAAAAATTCAGCAGGCAGGCTGCGATCAGGGCGATGAGAATTTGCCGCATCATATAAATTTTTTCGTTAGCTCCAAAACTTCCCCGAGATGCGCTCGTTTCGCAACTAAACGGGGGAATTTGCCATCGACAAGTATAAGTTCGCCCCGCCGGGTCAGCATCAATTTTCGCTCACGCACTTCCACGCGAGTGATGCCAGTTTTGGCGGCAGCGAGCTTGATTTCGGCGAGGAGAAACAGGTTGTCAACTGCCGCCGGGAATTTCCCGAACCGGTCGTGCCATTCGCGCTCGATGCGCTCGAACTGCTCGCGGGTGCTGATCTCGGCGATCTCGCGATAAGCCTTGATCCGCAATCCAGTGTCGCTGACGTAATTGGCGGGAACTAACGCCGGAATGCGTTGGTCGGGACCGAGCTGGGCGAACTCGGCTTCGTTCGTGGCCACAAAATCGATTCGAAGATCGACATCGAGCCGGGGCTGAAATTTTCGCCCTTTCAATTGCGCGACGGCTTGTTTGAGAAGCTGACAATAGAGATCGAAACCGATCGCCATTATGTGGCCGCTCTGAGCGGTACCGAGAATGCTGCCAGCGCCGCGAATTTCAAGATCGCGCATGGCGATGCGAAAGCCGGCGCCGAGCGAGCTGTACTGTTTGATGGCGTTGATTCGCTTGCGCGCGGCGCCGATTGTCATCATCTCGCGCGGCAGGAGTAAGTAGGCGTAAGCCTTGTGCTCGGCTCGACCAACGCGGCCGCGCAGTTGATAAAGATCGGCCAAGCCAAAGCGGTCGGCGCGGTCGATGACGATCGTGTTCGCATTTGGAATGTCGAGACCGCTTTCAATGATGGTGGTGCAAACAAGCACATCGATTTTTCCGACGACGAAACGCGCCATCCTTTCCTCGAGCTCGTCCGAATCCATCTGGCCGTGACCGATCTCAACCCGTGCCTGGGGAACAAGATCGACAATGCGTTCGCGCACGCGCTCGATGGTTTGGACGCGGTTATGCAAAAAATAAACCTGACCCTGACGTTCGATCTCACGATTGATCGCGTCCCGGATAATTCGTTCGTCGTAACCGCAGACGATCGTTTCCACCGGCAAACGGTTGAGCGGTGGCGTCTCGATCGTAGACATGTCTTTGACGCCGACGAGCGAAAGATAAAGTGTGCGCGGAATTGGCGTGGCCGAAAGCGTGAGCACGTCGACGAGCTTAAAAAGCTCCTTGAATTTTTCCTTGTGCAGAACGCCGAAGCGCTGCTCTTCGTCGATCACGGCCAGGCCGAGATCTTCAAAAATGACGTCCCCGGAAATCAGGCGGTGCGTGCCGATGACGATGTCGACGCCGCCCTGACGAAGCAGTTCGAGAATTTTGCGCTGCTCACTTTGCGATCGAAAGCGGCTCAGCATCTCGATTCGCACCGGATAATCGAGCATCCGCTGACGAAAAACTTCGAAGTGTTGTTGTGCGAGCACGGTCGTGGGTGCGAGGACGGCAACTTGTCTGCCGTCCATGACCGCTTTGAATGCGGCGCGGATTGCCACTTCCGTTTTGCCGAAGCCGACATCGCCGCAAATCAATCGGTCCATCGGCCGCGGCTGCTCCATGTCGATCTTCGCGTCGATAATCGCCTTCATTTGGTCGGGCGTTTCGCGAAATGGAAAGGAATGCTCGAACTCGCGTTGCCATTTTGTGTCCGGGCCGAACGCGTGACCGGGAACAGTTTCGCGCTCGGCCTGGACCGCGAGCATTTTGCCGGCGTAATCGAAAATGGATGAGGCCGCGTTCTTTTTCGCGCGCGCCCATTTTGAATCGGCCAGCGAGCTGAGATGCGGCGATCGTTTGCCAACGCCGACGTAACGCGAAACGAGATAAGCCTGCTCCAGCGGCACGTAGAGCTTGGCCTCATCGGCGAATTCGAGCGCTAGCACTTCCTGTTCGCCAGTGGTTGACGTTGGAATACGCGTCAGGCCGGCGAACCGAGCCACCCCGTGTTCGAGATGAACCACAAGATCGTCTTCAGTCAGCTCACTGAAATCGATTTGGGCGCGATGGCGCTCGGCGTGGTAAAGCCGTCGTCGCGCGTGCGGCGCGAAACGGCCGAACAATTCGGCGGCGGACAAAGCGACCAGGTTTGCAGCCGGAAAACAAAAACCGCGCGCGAGTGTGCCGAGAGCAAGATCCACATCTTGCAACGCCTCGGCGCTGATTAGTTCTCGGAAACGCTCGATCTCGCCTTCGGTTTGAAAATAAACCATGATGCGCGCTTTATTTTTTCGCCATTCATTCAATCGCTTGACGAATTGGTCACGTTTCGCTTCTGCCAGCAGAAAATCGCCGACGGCGAATTCGCCGATATCGCAGTCCTGAAAGGCGCCGCTGAAATCCTCGGGACCGGTTTCGATCCAGCTTTCGCTGATTTGAATTAGCGCTTCCGATTTTTCGTCAGGCTCGATCTCGATCGTGAGATCTTCTTTGCCGATGTAATCGCGAACGAAACCGGTTTGGTCGTCCGCCCCGCCGAGCAAGACGTCGATCTTGCGCAGATCGCGCACCGAAGTTTGGGTGTCGATGTCGAACTCGCGGAGCGATTCGACGTTGTCGCCGAAAAACTCGATGCGGGTGGGCAGCGGCGCTTGCCAGGAGTAGAGATCGACAATGCCGCCGCGAACCGCGATTTGTCCGCGAGTGGTGACCTGCGCGACGCGCTCGTAACCGGCGGTGTTCAACTTTTCGAGCAATTGCTCCATGGTTAGCGCCGCGCTGCGCTTGATTTTTAAAGTCGCCGCTGACACTGCGCCGCGTGTCGGCGCGGGTTGATCGAGACTCGCACGAGTCGTCACGATCAGGTGCGGCCCGGGTTGGCTGTTCGCCGCGGCGAATCCGTCCTTTGGCGGATCGATCATGGCCAGAAGCGCGAGGCGTTCAGCCGCGATTTCCGGATCGGGTAAAACGTTTTCGACCGCGGCGAATTCGGCTTCGGGCAAAAATTGCGCGCTTGGAAACCAATTCAGTATTGTTTCGTAAAGCGAATCCTGAGCGCGCACACTCGGGCAAAGGATCCAGACTGTTTTCCGCAGGCGGCTCCCGATAACGGCAGCGAGAAACGCCTGGGCCGGCGGGACGACGTGCGAGAACTTTACCGGCGCTCGTTCTGTCCCGATCTGCTCGAGTTTGCGCGCGATCGGTTCTGATTGCGCGACTCGTGCGATCAATTCGCCGGATGTCGATCTTTCCACGGCGAACCTTCGCCGAAAGTCCGATGTCGGCTACGGATTAATTGGTGATCGTCACCGGAGTGCCGGCGGAAACCGATTTGAAGAAATTTTCGGCCATGAACTGCGGCATTCGGATGCAACCGTGCGACGCTGGATAGCCAGGCAAATAACCGGCGTGCATGCCGACACCGTCGACAATGCGCATGAAGTAGGGCATGGGCGCGCCCTTGAAATGCGCCCCCGGCGGTTTTTTGTCGTCAACAGAGACGTTTGGCATCACGACGTTACCGGCATCGTCAACGAAGTCGCCATACTTGGTTGAGACATGGTTAACGTCCTTTTGGATGATCGAGAAATGACCGGCTGGCGTAATCAAACCTTCGCGTCCTGTGGAAAGCTGCGAGATCCCGACAAGCATTCCGCTTTTGTAAAAATAAGCGCGTTGTTCTTTCAGGCTGATTTTCACAGAAGGCTTGCCGCCGATGTGGTCGCCGTCCCAATAGGAAACGTTGTCGGTCGGGGCGCCTGTAGTTGGGGCATTGCCGTAAGTGCCGCCCAGATACCGGGTCTGGCCGGAGTAGCGGACGTCCTCCTCACAGCTGGTCACGATCAAAGCCAACGCCGGAAACAGTAAAAAAAGGAGCAGCCGATAAAATGGAGAACGCATAAAAACTTTTCGGTCGAACCCTTTACCGGCGGCGGATGCAAAGTCAAGGGGCGCGGCGCTGGCGGAGCTGGCAAATTTCGGCCCGTTCCGCGGCTTGAATTGTGCTTTCTTCAAGGCAGCGTTTCAGGCATGCCGACTTACGATTATCACTGCCAGAAATGCGACCAAAATTTTGAGATGTTTCAATCAATGCGAGACCAACCGCTCCGGGAATGTCCCCAGGACCTTTGCCGGCTCCCGAAATGGGGCCATGGCAAAGTAAAACGCCTCCTCGGCACTGGCGCGGGTATTATTTTTAAAGGCTCCGGTTTTTACATCACCGATTATCGAAGCAAGGCCTACCAGGAGGCGGCCAAGAAAGAAGCGCCCGCCGGATCGCGCCCGGCCGCCGAAAAATCCCCCTCTGGCAAAGAATCGAAAACACCCCCGCCAAAAACATCGACATCAGCCCCACCGACTAAACCGAAAAAGGAATCGGCTGCATGACGACTACGACGGCAATGACAAAGTTGGTTTGCGCGGAATGCCGGCACGAAAACGAAGCCGAGCGCATTTACTGCCACAATTGCGGCGAGCGCCTGGATCGTTCCGCTGTGTCGGCGCAGAAAAAAGCGCAGGATCCGCAAGAAGTGCACCGGCGTTTGCAGAAGATGTTGGGACCGCCAAACATGGCGAGGCGCAATTTCTTCACCGTCAGCAAATTGGCTTTGGCTGCAGCAGTCGTAGCCGCGCTGGTGGAAATCGCGCTGCCGCCGGAATTGCCGGCTCCGACCAAGGCCGTGCCGCCGCAAGTTGATCTCGATTTGGAGAACGCAGCCTTTTATCAGAAGGCTGGCGCCCTCGAATATTCACAGGACCAAATCAACGCCTATCTCGCTTATCGATTGACGAGTAAAAAAACCGCGCTGAACAAGCCGCTCCTGACTTTCGTGCGCGCGACTGCTTCTTTCCGTGACGGCGCGTGTACGATCGGCATGGAGCGCTCGCTCTTTGGTTACTCGATTTACAGTCGCACATCCTACCAGGTCGATGCGGGCGCAGGAAAAATTTCGACTACGAACGTCGGGGGTTGGATCGGCAGATTTCCGATTCATCCTGCGATCATGCGATTCGGCGATATTATTTTTGCCGACTTGTGGTCCGCCCTCGAGCGCGAGCACAAATTACTGGGGAAAATGGGAGCCGTCAGCTTTCACGACGGCGGCGTTACGATAACGGCGCCGGCGCGTTAAAAAGGAAGTGGCCGGGAGCCCGCCATCGGACTCGCCGGCCAACCAACCAATCAATCAATCTGTTTTCGGTTTCTCGCTAGTAACGGAGACCCATGTTCCGCAGAAGCTGTCCGCTGATCACGCCGTCCACGCGCAGGCCGTGATCGCGCTCATAAGCGCGAATGGCGTAATGCGTGCGCGGTCCCATGGCTCCATCAATGGGTCCGCGATAGTAACCGGCGCGAGCCAGTCGCGATTGAACTTGGATCACGATTGAGTCGTTTGCGTAGGTGTTGTACCCGGGCCGATTATAACCGTAGTAGCCGTAAGTGTAGTCGTTCGGGTAATAACTGGAGTAACCGTACGGATAGTAGCCGTAGGAGTACGGGTAACCGAATCCAAAGGAAGCGGACGGGCCGTACGAGTAATACGGATAGCCGTAACCGTAACCATATGAGCCGTACGGGTAGCTATATCCATAGCTGCTGCCGCCTACGAAAACCGTACTACGGTCCCGAGCGGTGCGAGTTCGAACGGTGGTCGTATTTCCGCCGGTTACGAAACCGCGAGTTCGGACCGCGGCGTTGCTGCGGGTCGCGAAACTGCGAGTTCGAACCGCCGCGTTTCCGCGGGTTGTCATCGTTGTGGTCTGCTTTGCCGCTCGCACTTTTGTTTTCGAGCGAGCCTGATCATTCTCGTGGGCCGCAATCGCAACCGACGCGGTTAACATCGTCGCTGCTGCGACCACACTGGATAGTATGCGTTTTGTGTTCATAAGCCTGCTTTTGGTTCTAAAAATTAGACGTTGGAAGAGGCTTAGAGTTTCACCCTTTTTTGAAAGAAAATTGGCAATCGTGCTCGCCACCGCGTGGCTTGCGCAACTATTCTGGCCGCAACCGGTTGTGAACATCGAAATCCTCCGAATTTTCGCCGCTACGTCTTTTGTGTTGTCGATCTTTGCTCTCGACTCAGGCGCAGCCACATCGGTCGAACGCAGCGTGAGCCCCTCCGGGCAATTCATTATTTACGGCGGCGATGCGGCCTGGCGCGGTGCGGTCTCGGCTCTGGCGGAGCGGACCAAAGCCAATTTGCTTGCTGTTTTGCGACGACGCGATCAATGGGTCACCGCGGCGGTCATTAATTTGCAACCGCGGGCGGCGAATTTGCCGGAAATTCCAGCTGCCGCATTGCGTTTTAGCCAAACCGGTTCCGGATTGAAACTGCAACTCGATCTCACGATTTCAGGGGAAATGAATTTGGGAGCAATGGAGCGCGAACTTTTGCGGGTGATCCTGCTCGAAATGATTTATCGCAATCAAACCGCAATTCCATCGGGCGAGGCTTACGTGGAGGCGCCAGACTGGCTGGTCGAAGGTTTGCTTGCACTAACGCCGAACCGCGATTGCCTCTTGCTCGCCAACTCGCTGGCCGTGTCGGAGCGAATCACACCGCTCGATGAATTTCTGCGCGAGCGGCCCGAATTACTCGATTCGGCCGGGCGACTCTTTTACCGCGCCTATTCGTTCGCGCTCGTGCAGTTGGTTGTCGAAAGCGCTGACGGTCGCGCGCGCCTTGGGAGTTACATCGACAATCTCGCGTTTGCTTCAAATGATCTGCTCGCAGATTTGCAAGCCGCTTTTCCACAACTCGCCGGAAACGATTTGGGGAAAATATGGGAATCGATGATCGCGAGCATGAAGCGCTCGGCGCGGACTGACCTTTTGACTTTTTCGCAGACAGACGAAAAGCTCGATCAGCTGTTACAGACAAAATTTTCGCCTGCCGATGGTCGCGATAAATCTTTGTCGCTCGAAGGTCTTTGCCAAAAAAAGCCGACTCCGATGCAGCGAATGGCGCTCCGAAAATTCACTCAGGAGTTCATGCTGCTCGCTGCCCACGCCAACCCGATCCTTCGGTCGATCATTCAGGATTATCAGCAGCTTGTCGCGCAGCTCGCACTCGGAAAAAATCGCGCGGTTGGGGCGCGACTGACCGAGTTGAAAACTTTGCGCGCCAGACTTTCCGATCGAATGACCGAGATCGACGATTACCTGAACTGGTTCGAGGCGACGCAATTGTCGACACGGAGCGGTCTCTTTGAGGGTTTTCTCAACACTTCGAGCGCGGCCAGTCCATCCGCAGCGCACCGAAAGGACGCGTTCTCGGCTTATCTTGACGCGATGGAAGAACAATTCTAGTTGCCAAATGCACGAATCACTGCCGAACACGATCGATTACATCGAGACGCCCTCGCGCGATCTCGCGAGGACGAAGAAATTCTTCTCTGCGCTTGTCGGTTGGTCGTTCGTCGATTACGGGCCGGATTATGCGTCGTTTGATGACGGCCGGATGACCGGAGGCTTTTTCAGCTCGGAAAAAAATGCGAGTGTGGACTCAGGCGCGCCGCTCATCGTGTTGTATCATCCCGAACTTGAGAAGACGCACGCGAAAGTTGTCAATCTTGGCGGCGAGATCACAAAAGAAATTTTCCAATTTCCCGGCGGCCGCCGTTTCCATTTTCGCGAGCCGGGCGGAGGCGAGTTCGCCGTTTGGTCAGACAGATAGGCATCGTCGATCTCAGAAGTTATCGATGTTGCGCGACAGTTGCTCATTCTGGGGTTACTGATTATCATTGTTGGCGCGTTTTAAACGCGCATCTCTATTGATGCAGAAAATTGGATTTGCCGAAGCCCTCGATTCAATCGTGGCGAGCGACCCGCGTTATCAACGCGAGGCCTACGTTTTCCTGCGTGACTCGCTCGATTTCACGACCAAGCAGCAGAAGAAAGCGAAAGGCGCGACGGTGCGGCACGTTTCCGGGCCGGAATTACTGGAAGGCGTTCGCCGATACGCGCTCAAGGAATTCGGGCCGATGGTAGTGACGGTGTTTGATAATTGGGGAATTCGTTCCTGCGAAGATATTGGTCACATGGTTTTCAATCTCATCGGCGCCGGAATTTTTGGGAAAACCGACGAAGATTCGATCGAGGATTTCAAAGCGGTTTACGATTTTAACGACGCGTTCCTGAAACCGTTCACGCCCGAGAAAAAAACCGAAGTCCCGAAAAGTTTACCAGCGCCCAAGCTTTCGTAACTGGCGCGGTCCGCTCCTTTCATTGGAATCACAGTGGCCAATAAATTTGTGTATCGCGTTGAAGTAGCGGGGCTACTTTCTGCAATTGTATTTAGCATGGCGAACTTGAAAGCTGCTTCTGTTGATCGTCCTCGTTCGGGGAAATCCCATGGGGAGTCCCAAAAGAACCAGGATGGCTCGAGTATGGTCATCACTTTTCCGCCGAGCTCGGCGCAAAAATGGGTCTTGCCCGACGGCTTGACGCTGATTGTGCAAGAAGACCGAAGCGCGCCGGTGGCAAGTGTGCAGGCCTGGTGCAACACCGGCAGCATTTACGAGGACGAGAAATTGGGCGCGGGGCTCTCGCACATCCTCGAGCACATGCTCTTCAAAGGGACCAAAACGCAATCGGGCAACGCGATCGCGCAAAAAATCCAGGACGTGGGCGGTTACATCAACGCTTATACTTCGTTCGATCGGACCGTCTTTTGGATCGACGTGCCGAAAGACGGAATGCCGGCCGCGCTCTCGATTTTGTCCGACGCGATGATGAATTCTACTCTGCCGCCGGAAGAATACGCGAAAGAACAGGAAGTCATTCGTCGCGAATTCGCGATGGGGCTTGACGATCCGGATCGCCAGGCGGGTCTGCTGTTGTTTGCGACCGCCTACCAGCGTCATCCTTATCGGCTGCCAGTGATCGGCGAGATGGAAATTTACAACCAGCTCACGCAAGAGCAGGTGATGCAGTATTACAAGTCGCGTTACGTGCCGAACAATCTCACCTTCATTGTGGTGGGAGATGTCGATGCAGAAAAAGTGCATCAGCAATTGGCCGATTTTTTCAAAAGTTATCCGGAGAAATCGCTCAAGCCGGTTTTTGTTCCGGAAGAACCGCCCCAACTCGGGCGTCGCGAAGTGCACAATGAATTCGCGACCGAGCTGACGCGGCTTTCATTGGCCTGGCACATTCCCGAGATCACGCATCCGGATGTTCCCGCGCTCGATTTGCTTTCGACGATTTTGGGCGAAGGCCGCAGCTCGCGTTTGTATCGGCGGGTTCGCGAAGAATCCGGCCTCGCTTTCGGCGTGTCGGCATTTTCGTATACGCCGGGCGATCCGGGATTGCTCGGCGTGGACGCGACTCTCGACCCAAAGAAACGCGACGCAGCCGAGAAGTTGATCTTGCAGATCGTCGCCGAAGTGAAACAAGCCGGCGTGACCGCGGATGAATTGATGAAAGCGAAAAAAATGTCGCTCAGTCATCACCTCGACGCGCTCACGACCATGCGCGGGCAAGCCTCCGATCTCGGATCAAATTGGTTGCTGATGCGAAACCTGAATTTCAGTCGCGATTATTTGACCGCCGTCCAAAAAGTAACACTGGATGACATTCGCCGCGTCGCCACGAAATATCTTGTCGATCAAAACCTGACCGTTGCGTCCCTAAATCCGAAAGGTTCGGTCGGCGCAAAACAGGAAGCTTCAAAGCCAGCTCCGATCGCCGAAATTCAGAAATTTGAGCTTTCCAACGGTCTGCGTTTGGTCGTGCGCGAAGATCCACGTTTGCCGCTGGTTTCGATGAGCGCCCTTTTTCGCAGCGGATTGCTCGCCGAAACTCCGAAGACGAATGGGATTACTCGTTTGACCGCTCGCGTTTTGCTCAAAGGAACCAAGACGCGCACCGCCGAGCAAATCGCCAATCAGATCGAAGCCATCGGCGGCTCGATCTCGAGTGACGCTGGCAACAACAGTATGAGTGTCGGCGTTCATGTGATGAAACCGGACTTGAAAACCGGCGTCGATTTGCTGGCTGACGTTTTGCTCAATGCGAACTTTCCGGAAAAGGCGGTCGCGCGCGAAAAAGAAGTTCAGATTGCAGGGATTAAACAGGAAGAGGAACAGTTGACGACAGTCGCGCGCAACATTTTGCGCCAGGCGCTCTTTACCGATCATCCTTACGCCTTGCGCTCGACTGGCTCGCCGGAATCAGTGCAGCAGCTTACCCAAAAAGATTTGCTCGAATTCCGCGACAAATACCTGATCGCGAAAAACGGTGTGATTTCGGTTTTCGGAAATGTGAACGCCGCTGAAGTGAAGGAGCTTTTCGAAAAAGAGCTCGGTAAGATGAAGCCAGGGGCTCTCGCGTTGACCGATACGCGTCCGCCCGCTCCAATCGCGAAAATCGAGAATGTTGAGGCAAAAAAAGAAAAAGCGCAGGGAGTGATCATGGTCGGTTATCGCGGTGTCGACATGTTCAACAAAGATCGACATGCACTCGAGTTGATCGATGAAGCGAGCAGCGATCTCGGCTCGCGCTTCTTTATCCGTATTCGCGAACAAATGGGACTGGCTTATTACGTCGGCGCCAGCCAGATGCAGGGATTGGTGCCGGGCCTGTTCGCGTTTTATCTGGGGACTGATCCGCAAAAAATCGAACCGGTGAAAACGGCATTGCTCGATGAGATTCGCAAACTGGCGAGCGAAGGTCTGACGCAGGAAGAGTTAGCACGCGCGAAAAAGAAATTGATTGGTCAACATCAAATCGCGATGCAGAGCAACGATTCGTTCGGCTACCAATGTGCGCTCGATGAGCTTTACGGACTCGGCTTCGACCATTACAAATCGCTTGAGCGCGAGGCCGAAGCCGTGACACTGGATGAAATCAAGCGAGTGGCCGCCAAATACTTTCGGGATCAACCGTATGTTTTAGCTACGGTGCGACCCCCAGATCGGCCTCCAGTTGCGAAACAAAAGTGAACCATGGCTGAAGTCCAAACCTCCACCCAGAGCGGCGAGCTTTCGCAGCGCTTCATCGAATTTGTGATGATGCACGCGCAGAACGCCGCGCTTTTTCTCGGCCAGATTCCGAATCCGAAAACAGGCGAAGGTGAAGTGAACCTCGAGCTCGCAAAAATGTTTATCGACCAGTTGTCGATGATTCAGGAGAAAACGCGCGGCAACCTCACTAGCGAAGAAGCGGCTGTGCTGCGCAACACGCTCTCGAATTTGCAGATGGTCTATGTCGAAGTTGCGCAGCAGGCGCCGAAAGGTGCCGCGCAACCGGAACGACCTGCGCCAGAGCCGAAACCTGAAGCATCCACAAAGATGCCGGAGCAACCGCCCATTGCGCCGTCGACTGAATCCGAGTCGAAGAAGAAATTCACGAAGAGCTACGGCTCGTGAATTGAAGAGACGCGTCGCCAGCGTCGTCGAAGGTCAACGACCGTCGCTAATTGTCGGTCTGCGAATTTAATTACGTGCACGCCAGGGCAAAAAATGGAAGCGGCAACGGTGCGAAGATCGTTGCCGAGGCGATGGACGCAGCCGAGGGAGCCGGTCTGAGTTATGTCAGCGACGTTCGGCCCGGTTACACGCGAAAAGCAAAAGGCGGCGATTTCGAGTGGTTCGACGCGGATGGGGAATTGATTCGTGACGAGCAGCGACTTTTACGGATCAAGCGTCTCGCCATTCCGCCGGCTTGGACGGAAGTTTGGGTTTCTCCTTTGGCGAACGGTCACATTCAGGCGACCGGTCGAGATGCGCGCGGTCGCAAACAATATCTTTATCACGAGCGCTGGCGCGAAGTTCGCGACGAAAACAAATACGATCGTATAATCAGCTTCGGTAAAGCGCTGCCGAAAATCCGCCGACGAATTGCGCGGGACTTGAAATTGCCGGGGCTCCCACGAAACAAGGTACTGGCGACGGTCGTGCAATTGCTCGAGCGGACGTTCATTCGCATCGGCAACGAAGAGTACGCGCGCGAAAACAAATCGTTCGGCCTCACGACCATGAAAGATCGACATGTCGAGGTCAAAGGCGCGAAACTGCGTTTCCGTTTTCGGGGCAAGAGCGGACGCGAGCATGAAGTCGATGTGACCGACCGGCGCATCGCGAAAATCGTTTCCAAGTTGCAGGATTTGCCCGGCCAGGATTTGTTTCAGTATCTCGATGATGGCGGCGAAGTCCGCGACATCACTTCGCAGGACGTCAATGAGTACGTCCGCGAAATTACCGGCGAAGATTTCAGCGCCAAAGATTTTCGGACCTGGGCGGGAACGGTTCTGACCGCGATCGCCCTCAATGCGCAGGAAAAATTCGAGAACGGAAAGCAGGCGAAGGCGAACATCAAAACCGCGATCAGCGCGGTGGCCAAGATTCTCGGCAACACGCCGGCGATTTGCCGGAAATGCTACGTTCATCCGGCAGTGCTCGAGACCTATCTCGATCAAAAATCAATCGAAGGGTTGACGCGAACAACTGAAGCAGCGCTCGAAAGGGAAGATGTCGATCTTCGCTCGAGTGAAGCTGCAGTCCTGAAGTTTTTGGAAGCGCGGTTAGCGAAGAAAGCGGCGTAAGGCGCTTCAGCGACCGCCACCGGCCCGAGTCGGGCTCGCTTTTGGTTTGGCGGTTTTGCGGACGGTGATGGTCGCTTCGCTGGGAGCGGGAGTCGGCGACTTCTCGGGAGATTTCTTTGTGGAAGGCCAGATCAGGCGCCAGGGCTGACTTTTTATTGTCTCGCTGAATTCCTTGATGTTCTGACCGGTGGGTCCGAGGTTGTTGATCGTGACTTTCAATTTTTCCGAGGACGTCCGCAGATTTTGGAGCGTGATCTCGATGTTATTGTTCTCAGTCAGGCTGGTGCTGATTTTCTCGATGTTGTTGAGCGAATGAGAGAGCGCGCTGTCAGGCGCAGTCATGTCCGCAACATGTTCGCCGAACAGTTTCACCTGACTGAGGGCCTGGTTTAGCTCCGAGTTCTCGTCCGTGATGTGATTCAAGTTTTGCGCGGTCTGCTGGAGGTCTTTCATCGTGCTGGTCGCTTCGGCGGCGACGGGCTTGATTATTTCCAGCATTTTCGCGGCGGCTTCGCCGAGATCTGGGTTGCGTTCCCCGGCAAAAATTTCACCGTCGCGCGCCCGCCCGGAACCTTCAGTGCCCTGGGTAATGTCGATCGCCATGTCCCCGAGCAGGCCGAGCTGCATCAACCGCGCGCGCGCGTCACGATAAACAACCGCGTTGCGGTCCACCTGAACGTCAATCCTCGCTTCGTATTTCGGTTTTCCCGGCGTCGGGCTCGGAGTTGGGCTTAGTCCTGGCGGAGCGAAGGCGGCTGCTGCTTCTTCGGCGCGACGTTCTTCTTCCCGCGACACGGGCGAAAATAATTTTTGGACCTGACCAATCTTGCGCCCCGCTAGCATCACAACTGCGCCTTGTTTAATGCCGGCCGCGTTGTCCACGTAAATTTTGTAAATGACCAGCGGACGAAAAAGTCCGGGTGCGCCAAGCAACACTAAAACAAAGACGAGCGCGGCCACGGTCCCGACCACCAGCAGGCCGGTCATGATTTCATTTTTTTGCAATTGCATCTTGGCTTCCTTCCAGAATGGGACCTTCGGTGCTGCCGCTCAAGAACTGAGCGACGACTGGATTTGTGGATTGCTTGAATTTTTCAGGCTCAGCGTCTTCGATGATTTTTCCTTGGTACAACATAGCCATTCGCGTGCCGATGCGAAAGGCGCTGTCCATTTCATGGGTTACGATAATTGAGGTGACTTTGGATTTCTCGGTCAGGCTGATGATCAATTCGTCGATGACCGACGCAATCACCGGGTCGAGACCGGCCACCGGTTCGTCGAAAAGGATCAATTCCGGCTCGAGGACAAGGGCCCGCGCCAGACTCACGCGTTTTTTCATCCCGCCGCTTAATTCCGACGGCATCAGATTTTTCGCTTCCATCATCCCGACCAGATCCAGTTTTTCGTCCACAATCTTGTCGATCTCATCGCGCGATTTGTCGGTTAGCTCTTCCAGTGGCAGCGCAACGTTGTCCCGCACGTTGCGCGAACTGAGGAGCGCCGAGTATTGATAAACCATCCCGATGTTCCGCCGCACCTGCTGCAATTTGCGCCGCTTCAAACGCGTGATTTCGAATTGCTTAAAGAAAATGGAGCCGGCGTTGGGTTGCAACATTCCAAGAATGAGACGCAAAATCGTACTCTTGCCGCTGCCGCTTTGACCCATGATCACGAGTCGATCTTCCGGTTCGACCGCAAGCGAAAATCCATCGAGCACTTTTTTTTCATCGAACTGCATCTTCACATCGCGTAATTCGACCATGTGCGAGTTCTTGGCGCTCATGTCGGGAAAAAGACTACGTAAACGATGTTGTAGAGCGTATCGACGCCAATCACGACGGTGATCGCGGTGACTACGCTCGAAGTGGTGGCGGTCCCAACACCGGCCGCGCCGCCTTTCACGGTCAGGCCGCGGTAACATGCGATCGCTGCGATCAGCAAACCGAACATGAAGCTTTTGAACACGCCGGTGACGATATCGCGAATGAGCAACGCGTCCCGGACAAGATCGACAAAGTAAGGGAAAGCGATGCTGAAGTAAGCTTTGCACACTAGACTGCTCGCGAAGATCGCCGAGATATTCGAAATTGTAGTAAGGCACGGCATCAGGAAAAAAAGGGCTAGCATCCGTGGCGCGACCAGGAACCGAAGCGGTCCGATGCCCATCGCCTCAATCGCTTCGACTTCCTCCGACACCTGCATGGTGCCGAGTTCGGCGGTGAAGGCGGCGCCGATCCGCGCCGCCAGCATGATTCCAGTGATCAACGGTCCGAGTTCGCGGGTGAAACCGATCGCCACCAAACCAGGGATCAATCGTTCCGTTCCGAAACGCTGCAATTGGTAACCGGTCAGCAGTGCCATGGTCAGACCGAGAAAAAACGAAACTAGTCCAACCAGCGGCACCGATTCGACCCCAGCGCGTTCGGCATGCCGGAAAAAACTAATAGCGCGAAACGGCACCCGTCCATCGCGCAAACGCTCGATCGTTTCCTCGAACGTGTGCACGATGAACCAGAACATGCTGCCCACTTCGCGCAGGAAACTCCAGAAGACCCCTCCGATCTCCTGGAGCGCAATCACTGGCGCCGCGATCAGAACTTCTTCGGTCGAGTCTTTTTTTTGCTTGGCCATTGTCGAAGGGAAGCTGCCTTAGTTCAGGAGACGGAAAAAGCGAAAATTAGGGCCGCGCAAAAACATCGACATCCGCCACAGCGTTTGCTTAGAGCTCGGATAAGAAACCGCGGTCTGCCGGTGCCGTTCTTATTTTCTTTGTCGCATTGATTCTTGTGCTGCGTGCCGCTCGCGTCGTTCCCGCCGGACATGTCGGGGTTGTCGATCTTTTCGGGAATGTTCGAGCGGAAGCGTTGCCTTCAGGCTTGCATCTGGTGAATCCTTTGGCGCGAGTTCACCGAATGTCAGTTCAGACGAATGAGGTGAAGGAGACAATGGACAGTTTTCAAAAAATCGTGGCTGAAGGGATTAATGAGAATCTGTTGAAATGGAAGGGGATCGAGGCGACGAAAGAATTGGCCCTGAGCGGCAACTCAAAAGTCGTGATCATTGGCGCGGGCAAGGAAGGGCTGCCCATTATTCTTGGCGGGGACACTTCAGCTGAAAAACACGCTCCCGCCCTGCTCGCTAGAAGCGCATTCTGCCGATTGAATGTGTCGGCCATTGCTCGCCAAGTGATTTCTTCTCGCTGGCGCGCGATCGAACCAGGGGTACTTGTTGGGAAAGCCAAATAAAAATTTATGGTGGGACGATGTTTTCTGATTTGCGGACTGCTGACCCTCGCGGCATTAGCTGGTGCGCAACAGTTCGGCAGGATGAGCTCGACGAAAGAAAGTAAAATTGGATTGGTCGTTCACGGCGGCGCCGGAACGATGGAGCGCAACAAAATGACGCCGGAGCGCGAGCGCGAATATCGCGCCGGTATTGAAAACGCACTTCGGGCTGGCTGGGACATTTTGCAGCACGGCGGTGCGAGTTTGGACGCGACCGAAGCGGCGGTGCGCGTACTCGAGGACGATCCGCTTTTCAACGCCGGCAAGGGGTCGGTCTTCTCGGCCGCTGGCACCAACGAAATGGACGCTGCGATCATGGACGGCAAGACGCTTAAAGCTGGCGCGGTGGCCGACGTGCGACATATCAAAAATCCGATCAGTCTTGCGCGGCTCGTGATGGAGAAATCTCCGCACGTTTTGATGGCGGGCGACGGCGCGGAAAGTTTTGCCAAGGAACATGGCGTCGAGCTCGTTGATCAAAAATATTTTTTCACTCAGGAACGTTGGGACGCGCTTCAGAAAACAAAAGCGGCTGAAAAAGCGGGCGGCACTGGCGACAAGAAATTCATCATTACTGATCAGGACCTGCATGGAACGGTTGGCGCGGTCGCACTGGATCGAAATGGAAATCTGACCGCTGCAACTTCGACCGGTGGAAAAACGAATAAACTGAGCGGACGCATCGGCGACACTCCGATCATTGGCGGCGGCACCTATGCGAACAACGCCACTTGTGCCGTGTCCGGCACCGGTGATGGCGAGTTTTTCATCATGGCCACCGCTGCTCACGACGTATCGGCGTTGATCGAGTATCGCCGCAAAACCGTCGAGGAAGCCAGTCTCGCCGTGATCGACAAAATCGCAAAACTCGGCGGCACCGGCGGCATGATCGTGATCGACAAAAACGGCAAGATCGCGTTGCCGTTCAATACTTCGGGGATGTATCGGGGGTATGTCGATCCAAACGGCAAGTTCGTCACTGAGATTTATCGCTGAATCGTGAATCGTGACTCGTTAAATCGTTAAATCGTCGCCGAAATCACGAGTCTCGAATCACGAATCTCGATTTTTCAAACGATGCTACCGCCGTTCTCCGTCGCTATTCCCTGCTTTAACGAAGCGGCCCGAATCGGTGACACCGTGCGCTCGACGCTGGATTATTTATCCGCGGATAGCCCGGACGCCGAATTGATCGTGGTGAACGACGGCTCCACCGATGCAACGTCAACAATTGTTTGCGAAGCTTTGAGCGGCGCAAAAATCCAAACACGATTGCTGGAGAATTTTCCGAACCGCGGAAAAGGCGCGGCAGTGCGAACTGGATTGCTCGCGGCAACAAAACCAATCGGATTGTTCTTCGACGCGGATCTTTCGACACCGTTGAGCGAAATCCCCAAAGTGATTGGGCCGATCGCACAAGGAGATGTCGATCTTGCGTTTGGTTCGCGCGCGCTCGATCGAAAACTGATCGGCATTCGGCAACCATGGCGACGCGAGCAGGCCGGTCGCGTTTTCAATTTGATCGTGCGATTTGCGACCGGAATGCCGTTTTGGGACACGCAATGCGGTTTCAAAGCGTTTCGACTGGATGTCTGCCGGCCAATTCTGGAAAAAGCGCATACCATTGGGTTCGCGTTTGATGTCGAACTTCTTTTTCTCGCCTACCAGGCCGGGTTGCGTCTGCGTGAGATCCCGGTGCGCTGGAACCATGCGGAAGGCAGCAAGGTGCACGTGATTTACGACAGCCTCCGCATGCTGCGCGAAATGATCGCGCTGCGATTATCGTCGTGATTATTTCTTAACGATCTCGGCGTTTTCGAGCATCGCAATACCGCCGCGATCGGCCGCTTTGCCTTTTAGCGTCACCGTTTTGCCGCAATACTCAGCCAGTTGATCGTTCATCGGCTTGTGCTCGCCGACGACCAGATACGCTTTTCCGTTTTCGACGATCCCGACTGGTCCGCCGTTCTTGATACACTTCGCACCGCATGATTTTCCGTGCTCTTCGCCGATCGCGTTATGATCGACGTAGCACATCATGTCGACGATTTCGCCGGTGACAGTTTTTTCAGCACCGGCGCTGAGATTTTCTTTTCCGTGCTCCGCGGGATCGTGCGCGAACACGAGTGGAGAAAGCGATAGCGCCAGGACAAATGTGGTACTGATGACCAACTTCGACAGATTGGGTTTATTCATAATTCATTTTCGGCTCTTCTTGCCGTCGATCAAATCCGCGAACTGTGAAAAGAAATAAGACGCGTCGTGCGGGCCAGGCGCAGCTTCGGGATGGTATTGGACACTGAAGATCGGCAACTCTTTGTGGCGCATTCCTTCGACCGTGTTGTCGTTTAAATTGATGTGGCTAACTTCCACATTTTTCGGCAACGATTCCGGATCGACCGCGAAACCATGGTTCTGCGCGGTGATCGCGACTTTGCCGCTGTGCAGATCTTTGACCGGTTGGTTGGCGCCGCGATGACCGAATTTCAGTTTGAATGTCGATCCCCCAAACGCGAAGCCGAGAATCTGATGGCCGAGACAAATTCCAAAGATCGGCTTCTTCCCCATCAAATCGGCGACGGCCTTGTGCGCATAAGGTAACGCAGCAGGATCTCCGGGACCGTTTGAGAGAAAAATTCCGTCGGGATTGAGCGCGAGTGCTTGCTCTGCCGAAGTCGATGCAGGAACAACGGTGACGCCAAAACCTTTCTGCCGCAGCAGTCGCAAAATATTTTGTTTGATCCCGTAGTCGTAAGCAACGATCCGGAACTGGATTGGGGGCAATTTCGGTTTGCTGTCGCCGTTGCCATTCGCGATCGACCACGGCTGGCTCAATTTGTCGTCCGGGTCCCACTGGTAAATTTCCGGTGTCGAAACTTCGCGCACGTAATCCATTCCGATTACGCCTTCGCCTTCGACCGCGCGCTGGACAGCTTGTTGGATCGACATCTTCTCCGTGGTCAGGCACGCCTTCATCGCGCCGCGCGTACGGAGATGACGCGTCAGCGCGCGAGTGTCGATTCCCTGGACGCCGGGAATGTCCCACTTGCGCAAATATTCATCGAGCGACATTTCGGAGCGCCAGTTACTCGGCGCTTCGCTCAATTCTTCGATCACAAACCCGCGCACGTGCGGCGAACGGCTTTCCTGATCGACCGAATTGATTCCGTAATTACCGATCAGCGGATAAGTCATGGCCACGATCTGGCCGCGATACGAAGGATCGGTCAGGATCTCCTGGTAACCGGTCATGGCGGTGTTGAAGCAGATCTCGCCGACTCGAGTTCCGGTGGCGCCAAATGATTCGCCCTCGAAACATTTTCCGTCTTCGAGAGCGAGCAGCGCGCGCATCGCAGGTGATTGTCGATCCTAACGCGCGAATTTCAAACGCCGCGCGCAAAAAAAATGCCCGAATCGAAAAATCGACTCGGGCATTCCCAAAATTTTACCCCACAGATGCCGTTCAGATGATTCTCCCGTTCCCTTTTGGTAAAGGGTGGATGACCGTCGTTGCGGAAGCTGACTTCCAATGAAGGCGTGTCATTTTCCGCACCAACCAAGCCTCCTCTATTCATCAACTATCGGTTCGGGGACGTCACCTTAATCGCGAACATCGCAGGGTAAATTCGAAAGCCGCTGGTTGAGAGTTGAGCGGAAAGCACTGGTTTCCTTCCCAACCCTCAACGAGCGGCTCTCACTCTCAAAGAACAGAACTACTCGCGCAATTCCGCGCCGAGGTCGCGCTGCAAGCGCTCGCGAATTTTCGCGTGCACCGCACTCACTTCCTCACTCGTCAGTGTGCGACTCCGGTCTCGATATGTCAATCGATATGCGAGCGACTTTTTGTTCGGACCGAATCGTCGCACCGCCTCTTCGCCAACGAGTTCATCGAAAAATTCAACTCGTTCCAATAGCGGCTCTTTTGGATGAACGATGACTTCCAAGATTTTTTCATGAGTCAAATCTTCAGGAACAATCATTGCAATGTCGCGTGTGATGGCAGGAAATTTTCCAAATTCACGGAACGTTGCCCGCGATCCTAGGCCGCTGATGGGAAAATCCAGCGAAACTTCTGCAACAAAAACTGCGCCGCGCGCATCCAGTTTCGAAGCGACCGAGTTCGAGAGTTGGCCCGCGATGCCAATTAATTGCTTGCCTCGTGTGATTTCCACAGCGAGCGCAAAATTGGGACTCTGAACGCGGTGAAAAGATAGATCGCTCCTCGTCATTTCGATCGCACCTTTGAGATCAGAGAAGTTGAACTCTTTCTTTTGGTTCTTCCCGAACGTACCCCAAAGAAGAATAGATACGCGCTTTTTCTCTACGGCGTTTGTACCTTCAAAGACACGACCTATCTCAAAGACGGCAACGCGGTCTGCACCTGCGCGAATGTTTCGGTCTAATACTCCTAGCAATCCTGTGATTAAACTTGGTCGCAACGCGACCGCGTCTTCGCTGAGCGGATTTCGCAGCTCGACCGCGTTCTCGCTGAACGCGAAGCGTTCGCGCGGAAGTAATTTGGAAGTTCGGACTTCATTGAGCCCCGCTGCGGCCAGGCGCTTTCGCCAGCTCGATTCCAAATCGTGGGCATGATCGGCGGCGCTCGAAGCCGAATAGCGGCCTCGTTCCACGCCAGGAATTTGGTCTGCGCCGTAAGCGCGCACGACTTCCTCGATCAGATCGACATCGCGCTGCAAATCCTGGCGGTAGCTTGGGATCTTCCATTTCATGACCTTGGCGGCACTGATCTTCTTCAGGCCGAATCCCTCCAGGATTTCGTCGACCTGTCTCGGCTTGATTGCGATGCCAACGACGCGGTCGCATTTCTCAGAAGTCAGCGAAACGTCGTCGGGATTTGCGGGTAGTTTACCGGCAACATTAATTTCCTTTGCCGGGGTTCCGCCTGCGATCTCCTGAATCAACTCAGTCGCGCGCAGCGATGCACGCAAAACCACTTCGGGATCGACTCCCCGTTCGAAGCGGTAACTCGCGTCGCTCGGCAAATTTAGTTCTCGCGCCGTGCGACGAATACTCGCCGGCAAAAAGTAGGCGGCCTCCAGTAAAATATTTTTGGTCGATTCGGTCACGCCGGTTTCTTCGCCGCCCATCACACCGCCAATTCCGACAGCGCGCTCTTGATCGGCAACGACGCAATTGTCCGGCTTGAGCGAGTAAGTCTTGCCGTCGAGGGCGAGAAACTTTTCTCCGTCGCGCGCGAGCCGCACATTGATGTCGCCTTTCAGTTTGTCGGCATCGAACGCGTGGGTCGGCTGACCGAGCTCGAGCATCACGAAGTTCGAGATGTCGACGATGTTGTTGATTGAGCGAATGCCAACGCTCTCGATCTTTGACCGCAACCATTGCGGACTGGGACCGACTTTCACCTTCTCGATCCTGCGCGCGGAGAAGAACGGGCATTCACGGGTTGAGGTAATTGTTACTCCAATTTTCCTAATCGGTATCTTTGCTTCGCGCGGCGTTGATCTGAGTTTGGTGCCGGTGAGTGCAGCGATTTCGCGTGCCAGACCAAAGTGGCTGAGTAAATCTCCACGATTGGGCGTAATCTCGACGTCGAGAATCGTATCGCTCGGGAAAAGATCGCCGATCGGCACGCCGACTTTCGCTGCTGGCGACAAGATCAACAGCCCAGCCGCGTCCGAGCCGAGACCGAGCTCGATCGCGCTGCAAAGCATTCCTTCACTTTCGACACCCCGGAGTTTGCTTTTTCGAATCTCGGTTCCGTTTGGCAATTTCGTGCCGGGCAATGCGAGCGGGACTTTGTCACCCACTTTGTAGTTGGTGGCACCGCAAACAATCTGACGTTTCGTTCCGCTGCCATCGTCAACTTCACAAACCGTTAAGCGATCGGCATTCGGGTGACGCGATGACGCGGTGATCTGCGAAACGATTACTTTGTCGATCTTCGCGCCGCGCGTTTCGATTCCCTTTGTTTCGACGCCGGCGCGTGTCAGCAAATCCGCGATGTCTTCCGAGTCTTTTGGAAGATCGACAAATTCGCGCAACCAGTTAACGGAAAATTTCATGTTCGTTTCAATGTCATGTCGAGCGAAGTCGAGACATCTCCGGATATTTCCGGATTCAGAAATAGTAAGAGATTCCTCGGCTTCGCTCGGAATGACAAAAGAGGCTTCACGCGAATTGCTTTAAAAACCGCAGATCGTTCTGCGCGAAGAGGCGGATATCAGGGATATCGAACAAAATCATGGCGAGTCGGTCCATGCCCAGGCCGAAAGCGTAGCCGCTCCATTTCTCGGGATCGTAAGCTTTATCGCCGCGCGCTTTGTTAACTGCTTCGAAAACAGCAGGGTGAACTACGCCGCAGCCACAGACCTCGACCCATTCCTCGCCTTTCTTGAGCGCTTTTGATTTCACATAAATTTCCAAGCTCGGCTCGGTGAACGGAAAATAATGCGGACGAAATTGGACGGCGGTATCGGCGCCAAACAATTCGCGCATGAAAAACTCAAGCGTGCCCTTCAAATCTGCGACGCTGACGTTTTTATCGACATAGAGACCTTCGATTTGGTGAAACTGCGCGCTGTGAGTCGCGTCCACCTCATCGCGGCGATAAGCGGCGCCGGGCGCGATGACCCGGATCGGCGGCGGCCCGGCTTGCATCGCGCGAATTTGTACGGTGGACGTGTGAGTGCGCAGCAATCGGCCGTCCGGTAAATAAAAAGTGTCCTGTTCGTTCCGTGCCGGATGCTCGGGCGGCGTGTTGAGCGCGTCGAAGCAATGCCATTCGTCTTCAACGTCCGGTCCGTCAGCGAGCGCGAAGCCCATTCGCCGAAAAATTTGGATCGACCGCTCGAGCATTTGCGTGAGCGGATGGAGCGCGCCGATTTCGTGCTGCGTTCCGGGCAGCGAGATGTCGATCTTAGTGAGCGCATCCGATTCCTTCTGTGATCGAAACTGCTGCGCGCGCAGGTCGATCGCGGCAGTGACCGAACTGCGGACTTCGTTGAGCAGTTTGCCGACGATTGGCTTTTCTTCACTGGCGAGCGTTTTCATTTGCTCGCCCCAGGCCGAAACGCTGCCGCTGCGGCCGAGATATTTCACCCGTGCGGTTTCGAGGGCCTGCTCGTCGCGCGCGGATTCGATCTCGCGCAGCGCGTCGTCTCGCAGTTGTTCGAGTGGGTGCATGAAAGCGGGTTAAAAATGTTACAAGAGTTACATGGTTACAACGGCAAAGCGACCATTGTAACGTTGTAACTTTTTAACTTTGTAACCGCAGGTCTACGCCGCTTTCTTCTTCGACTTCGACTTATCTTCCAACGCGCTCTTCGCTTGATCGACAATCGATTTGAACGCGTTCTCGTCGCTCACGGCGAGATCGGCCAGGACTTTGCGGTCAAGTCCAATGCCGGCTGCTTTCAATCCTTCCGCGAACCGGCTGTAAGTTAGTCCGTTGGCTCGAGCAGCAGCGTTGAGTCGCTGAATCCACAAATAACGGAATGTACGCTTGCGGGTCTTGCGATCGCGATAGGCCCAGTATTGGGCTTTCATGGTCGCGTCTTTGGCGTAACGGAAAAGTTTGGAACGGCGTCCGCGGTAGCCTTTGGCTTTTTTCAGGACGCGTTTGCGGCGCGCACGGCTGGCCGGCGCATTACTGGCTCTAGGCATTGTTGTTGTGCCCCGAATCACTCCGGGGCTCCTCGTTCAGCGCGCTGTTCTTAATTATCGATCTTTCCGACCTCGCTCGCTGATCAGTCCCGCAGCGCGGGACAGGTGAAAAGATGAGCCGACGCATTCTTGGTCGGGGCGGAGAAGTTAGGGAGTTCGTTGTAAATGACAACTGATTTTCAAAATGACGAATGACGAGGGAAGCCCGAATGACTAAGGTCGAATGCGGGCCCCAATAATCACTTCGTCATTCGGCTTTGATCATTGCTTCGAAATTCGACATTCGTGCTTCGTCATTGATATAATTCCGCCGTGCATTGGCTTGGCCGACATCGCTTGATGATTTTGGTCGCGATCGCGGTTTTTTGGACCGGCTTGGTTGCGCTGGCCCATTTTTTCCCGGCCGCTCCGTTTCTTTCGACGATCTGGAGCGGAGAGCGAAGTTTTGCCGACGTGTTGCGCCGTGAAGGCCGCAAAACCCAGACCCATTCGGATTTTGTTTTTCTCGGGATCGATCAGGAGTCGCTGATACTCGATGCGGTTAGTCCGGAAGAAATTGCAAACGACCCCGCATTGCAATTGATGGCCGGGCATCCGTTCCCCTGGTCACGCGAAGTTTGGGTGGTGCTGATGGACAAGCTCTTCGCGTCGGGCGCGCGGTTGATCATGTTCGACCTCGTTTTCAATTCGCCGACGGATGCGGACCCGGCATTTCACGCGGCGCTGGAGAAATATCGGGATCGGGTCGTCATCGCATCTAATTTCGACGACCAGAACAATTATCAGCTGGTTTTGCCGATCAAAACGCTAATCCCGGCGCCGCAGGGGCAAGATGATCGAGTCGGTTTTGTAAATTATTGGCACGACCTTGATGGGGTGATCCGGCGTGCGCGCTTTCATGTTTCTGATCGTCAGCTCGCCGGGGAAGCTGAATTTGCCGGAGAGGAGATCTACAGTTCGATGGTCGCGCGCGCTTTGGTGAAGCTAGGCCGTCCCGATTCTGTGCCTGGCGACGTTAACCTGCACGCAATCCGCTTCGGTTCGGAGGAGGCATATCATCCATTGCCTTTGTACGAAGTTTTCCTCCCAGCGACGTGGCACAGCAATTACCACGATGGGAAATTTTTTAAGGATAAAGTCATCATCGTAGGTTCGTCGGCGGAGATTCAGCACGACGTTGTGGCCACCCCGATAAATTCGAGGCTGTGGGGAGCCGCTTTGCACTTACATGCGCTGGCCGCCTCGCTCGATCGAGAATTTCTCTCGGAAACTCCAATCAAGGTCGACTTTGTTTTGGTTTTGTTAGGCGGATTGACGGCTTGGACCGTAGTCGCTTTTTTGCGTCGACCACTTCTCTGTTTTGGCACGCTGCTCGCCATCGCTGCAGCTTATCTTGGTTTGGCGAGAATTATTTACGATCGATTCGGCCTGCTCGTCATGGTAGTGCCGACACTGAGCACATTTTTGGCCAGCGGTTTATGTGGGCTCGGTTTTGAGTACGCGCTCGAACGGCTGGAGAAACTGCGCACCCGTCGCACGCTCGAGCGTTACGTCTCGAAAAATCTGGTCAAAGAAATTCTCGATAACCCGGGCGGTTACTACAATTCGATGCTCGGCTCGCGCAAACCGGTGACGGTGCTTTTTTCAGATTTGGTCGGCTTCACCAGTTTGTCGGAAAAGGCGGATCCGACTGTGCTGGTGTCGCAGCTCAATCGTTATCTCAGCGCGATGGTGCCGATGGTGTTCGATAACGGCGGCACACTCGATAAATTTATCGGTGACGCGATTATGGCGGTCTGGGGAAACGTGAGCAGCCACGGCGCGGCCGAAGATGCGAAAGCGGCGGTGCGAGCGGCACTCGGGATGCGACGCGCAATGCCCGCGCTCAATGCCGCATGGCAAGCTGAGGGATTCAAGCCGCTCGCATTCGGAATTGGGATTAATCACGGCGACGCAGTGGTCGGCAATATCGGTTCCTATGAGCCGCACGAACGGCTCGATCCGACGGTGATCGGTGACGCAGTCAATCTGGCTTCGCGATTAGAAGCGCTCACGCGCGTTTATGGGGTTGATATTCTAATGGGCCGAAGCGCGGCCGAGCTCGTCCGCGACGATTTTTACTTACGCTCGATCGCGCGGGTTCAAGTGAAGGGAAAGACGGAACCTGTGGAAATTTTCACGCTGATAGGCGCGCTCAACGACGATGTCGATCCAGAGTTTTTGAAATGGCTACAAGCTTACGAGGAGGCGATCGTCAAGTTCCGAAAGCGTGACTTCAAAGGCGCGAAGATTCTGTTTTCACACTTTCTCGAATTTTATCCGGACGACGCGCTGGGGAAAATGTATCTCGCGAGCGCGTTGGAATACGAGCAATCACCGCCAGACGAAGCGTGGAACGCGGTCGAAGTGTTTAAGAAAAAATAGCAAACGAACCCGGAAACCAGGAAACCATGAGACTGCAAAATGAATTTCCTGGATTCATGGCTTCCAGATTAGCTTCGTTTCAGTAGCCAAAGTCGCTGGCGCGGCGTAAAGAATGCGCGTGACGAAGAGCACGCCGCAAAAATTTCATTTCATTGGGATTTGCGGCACGGCCATGGGCTCGGTGGCGGTGGCGTTGCAGGAGCGCGGATTCAAGATCAGCGGGTCGGACGAAAGTGTTTATCCGCCGATGTCGATCTTTCTCGAGGACCACGAGATCAAACTTCATCAAGGTTACCGCGCGGAAAATATTCCGGCCGATGCCGATGTGGTGGTGATTGGCAACGCGATGAAGCGCGGCAACCCGGAGGTGGAAACAGTCCTAAACCGGAAGCTTTTTTATCTCTCGCTGCCAGAAGTATTGAAAAATTATTTTCTCCGCGGCAAACACAACCTGGTTGTTACCGGCACCCACGGGAAAACCACGACCACATCGCTGCTGACCTGGATCATGGAAAAAGCGGGCCGCAACCCCGGTTATCTGATCGGCGGCATTCCAAAAAATCTAGGGCAGGGCGCGTATTTAAACGATTCCAAATATTTTGTGATCGAAGGCGACGAATACGACAGCGCATTCTTCGACAAGCGCTCGAAGTTTGTCCATTATCTGCCCGAGCTTGTGATCGTAAACAACGTCGAGTTCGATCACGCCGATATCTTCAAGGATCTCGACGAAATTAAGCTGAGCTTTCGCCGTTTGCTCAACATCGTGCCACAGAACGGCATGGTCTTGGTCAACGGCGACGATCACAACTGCGTGGAGGTCGCTAAAGATTGTCTGGCTCAGATGGTGGAAGTCGGGTTTTCAAAAAATTGCGCGCAACGCATTCGCGATGTCACCTATTCGCCTGAGGGTTCGCAGTTCAAGCTTGGCGATGATGTTTATGAAATTCCGCTCGTCGGCGAATTCAACGTGCGCAACGCCGCGATGGCCGCGAGCGCGGCTCGATTCTACGACGTGCCGAAAGCGAAGATCGACAATGCGCTGAAAAGTTTTTCCGGGATCGCACGCCGTCAGGAAGTGCGCGGCGAGGCGGGTGGCGTCAAAGTGATCGACGATTTTGGCCATCATCCGACGGCGATCGCGCAAACGTTGCAAGCCTTGCGGCAGCGTTATCAGAGTCAGCGGATTTGGGCGATTTTCGAGCCACGCTCGAACACGACCCGGCGCGCAGTTTTTCAGAAAGAACTTCCCGAGGCGCTCAAAGTGGCAGATGGCGTGTTCATCGCGCAAGTGGCGCGGCTTGAGCAAATCCCGGAAGCGGAGCGTTTAAATCCGGAAGAGGTGATAAAGGAAATTTCCGAAGACGGGCGTCCGGCCTTTTACGAAAAAAATGCCGACGCAATTATCGATCGAATAATGCCGCTCCTGAAACCGGAAGATGTCGTCGTTGTTCTCAGCAACGGTGGCTTCGACAACATTCACGAGAAGCTGCTCGCGCGGCTAAAAAACATCTAAGGAACGCAAGAAAGCAGGAATGTTCGATCGGTTTTCAGCAACTTCCTGCGTTCCTGCTTTTGTTAGCTATTTCTCCGATGCTGCCGACGTGTGATCGTGCACGATTCGCCAGCCTTCGGGAAAGCGGCGAAAAATTAGCGTGAAACGCCCATGTGGCTGATCATTCGCCCGGTTCAACTTCCAACTACCGAGCGCGACAGCTGAATCGTTACTTAACGGTGTGATCTCAAGATTCGAAAACGTCAGTGTTCCCATCTCGGCGCGATCGGAATATTTCTTTTTGTAGCGATCCAAAACTTTTTGCCAGCCGCGGGTAACGTCATCGCCGGAAACGAAGAGCGTTTCGTCAGATCGCGAGTAACCGTTCATGAATGCGTCGATGTCACCGCGATTCCATGCATCCTGCTGCATTTTTAACACCGCGCTAATTTCCAAGGTGATATCGGGCCTGGACGGCTGCGCAGAGAGCGATGTCGATCCGAGGATTGCCGCGACTAGGAAGTAACGGAGAACAGTGCGCGTTATCATTAACTGTGTGATCTACGCTTTCGATCGGAACGTCCCTCGGTCTGTCGGGATGGCCGACGGAATCTCTTTACGGAGTCGGCGAGGGGGTTGGGGTGATTGATGGTGTGGCGTTTGGTGTCGGCGTCGGTGTTGAAGTTGCAACCGACTCTAGAGTTATCGGCGTTGGAGTCGGCGTCGGCGAACTTGTCATTCCGTCATTCGACGGAATTGCTTCGAATATGATCGTTGCCTGCGACGACGTGGTCATGGACGGTGCCGAAGTCGCAGTTGGGGTTGGTGAAGGTGTAGCAGTAGCATTAGCAATACTAATAGGCGCAGGCGTCGGCCTTGGCGTCGGTTCGGCTACTTTCACGTAGGTTAAGACAAGCTTCGCGCCAGGTACTGGATCGACCGTCACGTGCGCCGGACCATCGACGACGACTGGCTTAATAAATTCCGGCGACAATACGGGATCGATAATTGTCGCGGTGAGCACTGCCCTCGGAGGCTGGGTTGGCGTCGGCGTGGGAGTCGGCGTTGGTGCAGGTGTGGGAGTGGGAGTCGGCGGGCATGGAGTTGGCGTACAGGTTGGCGTGGATGTCGGAGTTGGCGTTGCCGTGGGAGTCGCAGTTGGCGTCGCCGTCAGCGTAGCAGCGGCCGCAATCACAACGCCCCGCGTACTGCCGCCGACATCCTGCGTAAAGTTGTAGATGCGCAGAAAATGGTGGTCAGGAACTTCGAGACTGAAAGTTGAGTTGGTGATTACGACGGTTTTGATCTCCCCAGCGGCGAAGGCGGTAAGCGCGGAAAGAAAAATCAGTAGCGACGCCGCATTCTTCATTTGGAGTCCATTTCGAACGCGCCGAATACTAGCAAAGATCTAGTTACTATCTTTCCGGAAGCTGATGAAGCAATTCCCTGTCGTAGTTCCGCATGTGACGGAGACATCCGCAGGGCCAGCGATGACTACGCTATTAATCACGTCTGGCGGGGATGCGTCGAGGACGGCCGCGGCCAGAACATTTATCGATGTGCCACCATTCGGCGGTTTGGTCACTGTTACGACCCCTCGCGGACTTCCATCGTCTTGCGTGAAATTACGAATCACCATGAATTGGTCGCCATGAATCCGTGGGAGATCCGCCGTTATTCCGCTCGCCACAACCATGCTCTTAAAATCGTCGGCGAAAGTTGTTCCAATGAAGATGGAGACAGCGAATGCGAAAAGTGGAAGAAAATTTTTCATGGATCGGGGGAATGTAATGTTTCGAAGCACTTCATTCTTACTACGAGATCGCGCGCGATGTCCAGTTTGAGCCTCCCTTTTGTTCGCGCGGCGAAGCCAAAGCACGGATTGACCCGCTATCTCGTATCTGTTAACATCGTCGCCACCATTACCTCCGTGCATCGATCGGTTCTGTTGCTTGCCGTGGCCAGTTCGGGCTTCGCTCAAGTTGCGCCCGTCGCGCAGCCCGCTAAGACGCCTCCGATCGCCGGCCAACCCGCGCGTCCAACGCCATCCGTCCCGCAAGTTGTTGCCCTGCCCGTGGCGGCAGCGCAAACACCGGCGCCGATCGCGCCAGCTCCGGCGGCGAAGCCGAGTCCGCGGGCCGGCGCGCCGCAAATGGTGCAGCTCCAATTTCCGAACAGTGACGTCGCCGATGTGCTCCGCTTTTACGAGCAGCTCACCGGCAAAAAACTGGTGATGGACAATTTCGTTCAGGGGAAGGTCAACATCTTTATCGCCAAGGAGGTGCCGCGAGAGGAAGCGATCAAAATCATCGAGATGAATTTGCTGCTCAACGGCTATTCGCTCGTCCCTTCGGAAGATAGCGACATTGTCAAAGTCATCGGCACCGGAAAAAATCCGCGTACCACCGGCGTGCCGATTATTTCCGATGAAACCGAGATTCCTGATGGCGATCACGTCATCAGTTATTTGTTCAAGTTGCGCTATGCCGATCCGCAGGAATTGCAGCAGGCGCTGGGGCAATATCTTTCGCCGCCGCAGCCTTACACCTCATTCCTGGCATTGCCAAAAGCAGGCGCGATTCTAGTTACGGAGAATTCAAGTGTAATCCGAACGCTGGCCCGAATCATCAATCAGGTGGACGTGCCGCCGGCGGAAGTAGTGAGCGAGTTCATCAAGCTCGAGCGCGCCGATGCCACCAAAGTTGTCGACATGCTCAAAGACATTTTCGAGAAAGGCGAAAAGACTGGGACCACCGGCGGGTTGCGCGGTGTTCGGCCTGGCGGTGTGCCAAATGTGCCGCCCCCGGCGGCTGAAGTTAGCGAAGTCGGTGGTTTGGCCGCGCTGACCGAGGAATCAGTTGTGGTCGGCAAAATAAAATTGTCCGCCGACGTGCGCACCAATCGAATCCATGTCATCACGCGGCCGGTTAACCTGCCGTTTATCCGGAGACTTATCTCTCAGTTCGACGCGAACGTCGAGTTCGCCAAACCAGTCACTCGCCCGCTCAATTATATTTCTGCGGCCGAAGTTTTGCCGGTCATCGTCCAAGCGTTGACTGAGCCGGGGCAGGCGCCTGCGGCGGGCGCTGAAGGCGCGATACCGGTGCCGGGCGCGAGCCCGACTCAGCCGCGCCGGACAACGACGGCGGCGACAGCCGCAGGTGGCGGTGTCGCGAGCACGACCAGCACTACGGCCAGCACCTCTTCGAGCACAAGCGGTACGCTCAACGTTTCCGAAGAGCTCGAAACCCAAGCGGTAGACACCACGCCGAAAGCCGTCACGATTGGCAACGCCAAGATCATCGCGGATCAGCGCGCGAACACGATTATCATGCTCGGCAATCAGGAAATCGTCGTCAAAGTCCAAAAGATTTTGGACGAGATGGACGTGAAAGCACCGCAAGTCGCGCTCAGTACCGTGATCGGAGAATTGACCCTGAGCGATGATGAAGAGTTTGGCGTCGACTATTTTGTTCGCGCGAACCGGAGGATTGCGGCCACAACAAATTTTACGGGTATTCCTCCGTTCGCCGGCGGCGGTACCACCACGAGTTCGCCTGTTCCGAGCGGTACTCCTTTCGTCACGACGACGGGTGGAAATGTATTTGATCCCGGAAATCTGATCAGTTTCACGCAGCTCGCGACACATGCCGCCAGCGGAGCGAATGTCTATCTCGCTGCTGGCAGCGCGCTTGCGACGGTAGTCCACGTGCTCGAATCGACCGGGCGGTTTCGCGTGATCAATCGGCCGATCGTTTTCACGAGTAACAATAAGAAAGCGATCATCGCATCGGGCACCGAAATACCGGTTCCGGTCAATACGCTGACGAATGTCGTTAATCAGACCACAGTCAACGGAACAGCAGCGGTCGCGTCGAACATTGAGTTCAAACGCGTTGCGTTACAGCTTGAGGTTGTTCCTCTGATCAATTCGGAACGAGAAGTGTCGCTCGATATTTTGCAGAAACTCGACAGTCTGGCCGGCTCAACCATTGTGAATGGCAACGCGATTCCAAACATTGCCACGCGTTATGTGCGGACAAATGTTTCCTCGCCCAGTGGAGCGACAATCGTTTTGGGCGGATTGATCACTACTAGCAAACAAAAGAATGTCAAAGGCATCCCGATTCTGGATCGACTTCCGTACATCGGTGCACTTTTTCGGAACACGACGTCCACTAACATGCGGAGTGAATTGATTATTTTGATGTGTCCGGAAGTGACGATGACTAATCTTGATGTTCACAAGTTGCGCGAAAAGGTTGAAGATCACACTCATTTTGGCCCGGAAATCGACCAAGGCTATTGCCCGGATTGTCCGCCACGCGCCACTGAGGAGAAGCAATTGCCGCCGCCCAATCTGCCTTTTGGAAGAGAACCGATAAAGAGCAAGTAATTATGAAAACCACGATTTTGATTTCGCTCGCAATCACGCTGAGTTCCGTTGTCGCGAAAGCCGATCTAAAGGACATATTCTTTGATCGGCCGTTTTTTCATCATACCGATACACTGGCGCCGCGAGACGAGTGGGATCTGCTGCATCAAAGTCGCACGACGTTGTATGAAACGGATTTTGCGCCGCGACATTCCTGGCGTCCGCTTTACTATCTTGAGTCGGGTCGCGAGCTAATCGCGCAACCGGCCTATGTGGGCGCGCTGCAGCGGGATTTGGCGCGGCTCGGTTACTACTGCGGTCCGATTGACGGCGTCTTTTCGCTCGATGTCAGCGACGCAATTGCGCGTCTACAGAAGAATTACTCGCAGCGCGTGACTGGCACTTTGACCGTTCCGGTCCGGCGCGTGCTGCATTTACCCTAATGTGGGGTAAACTAGCGCGGTGAATCAGACGGCCAGCCAGTCAGTTATCGATCTTTTGCTCGCGAGCGGCGTGCCCTCGCGCGAGGAAGCGCTCCAGCTCGCGCAAAACATGAACGGCGGCTCGTGGACGGCGCAGGTGCTCGATTCCGGAAAAGTCGACGAGCAACGTTTCCTCAGCGTAATCGGAAATTTTTTCCGGGTGCCGGTGATCTCGATCGATCCGAAAACGGTCGAGCGCGACACCTTGTCGATCTTGCCGAGCCGTTTCGTTTTCCAGCATCACATTTTGCCGATTGAAGTGAAAGAAACCTCGGTCGTGCTCGCAACTTACGATTTGTTCAATTCGTTAGGCCGTCAGCTCGCCGGTCAGCTTCTAAAAAAACCGGCCGAATGGGTGCTGGTGCCGCGCCCGCAATTGTTGCGCGCGATGAAAACCCTTTACGGCGTCGGCGCGGAAACGTTCGACGAGATTCTCAAATCGAAGCGCGACTTCGAAATTTTGCAGGAAGGCGAAACCGCAACCGACATCAGCTCCGACGACCCGGAAGCGTCGGTAGTGAAATTTGTGAACCAGATTATTCGCGAGGCCATCGTGGAGCGCGCGACCGATATTCACGTCGAGCCTCTCGAGAACGACATTCGCATTCGTTACCGGATCGACGGAATTCTGCACGAAGTCGCGGTCCCGCCGCAGTTGCGGTTGCTCCACTCGGCGATCATTTCCCGACTCAAGGTGATGTCGCACATGGACATCGCCGAGCGGCGATTGCCGCAGGATGGGCGCATGAATTTGCAGGCGAGTAATCAGGAGATCGACGTTCGCGTTTCAACCATTCCGACGGTGAACGGCGAGTCGATCAGCTTGCGTTTGCTGGCGCGCGGCGGCCAGCAGTTCGGTTTTCAACGGCTGGACATGAGCAAGAAGCAGGAGAAAACGATCCGGCATCTGCTCGCACAACCGAACGGAATCATTTTGCTCACCGGCCCGACTGGCTGCGGAAAATCGACGTCGTTGTATTGCTTTCTGAGCACGATCAATTCGGTCCAGCGCCGGATCATCACGATCGAGGAACCGGTTGAATACAAACTGCCCGGCGTTTTGCAGATGGACGTGAAACCGGAGATCGATTTTACATTCGCGCGCGGTTTGCGACACATTTTGCGGCAGGACCCGAACGTGGTGATGGTCGGCGAAATCCGCGACGTCGAGACGGCGGACATCGCGATTCGCGCGGCGATGACCGGCCACCTTGTTTTCAGCACCCTGCACACGAACGACGCTGTTGGCGGAATCACCCGCCTGCTCGATATGGACGTGGAGCCGTTTCTGCTCGCGTCGGTGGTGAAATCGTTCATCGCGCAACGACTCGTCCGTACAGTTTGTCCTGAGTGCGCCGAGAAAGTTGAGTATCCGAGCGAGTATCTGGCCGAGATCGGGTTCCCGTTAAAAGAACTCGGCGCCAGATTCACGCGGGGCAAAGGTTGCGAACAATGCCGGCACACCGGCTATCAAGGCCGCGCTGCCATTTACGAGATTTGCGTCGTGACCGAGCCGTTGCGGAAACTGATCATGCAAAAGAAAGATGGGGGCGAGCTCAAGCAATGCGCCATTGCCGAAGGCATGGAAACATTGCGGCAGGATGGTTGGCGTCGCGTCGCGAAGGGCAACACGACCATCGAAGAAGTCGTCCGGGTCACGCAGACCGACGAAGTGATGGCGGAAACGACCGAGGACGCGGAGCCGGTGATGAAGCGTTAGCGCGCCTCGGTCAATAGCCGCGCAGGTGGCGGATTGCTTTCGCGTAATCAGGCGCGCGAAAAATTGAAGTGCCGGCAACGAGAACATTCGCGCCGTTTTGAATTGAAACCCGCGCGGTTTCGGCGTTGATGCCGCCGTCCACTTCGATGTCGATCTTACGATCGCGCGTTTTGTTCCATTCCGCGGCGCGTTTCACTTTCTCCATTTGCTCGGCGCGGAATGATTGGCCGCCAAAACCGGGATGGACCGTCATCACAAGCAACATGTCGATCTTGTCCAGAAATGGTTCGAGCAATCCGAAAGATGTCGCCGGATTCAAAGTCAGGCCGACGCGACAACCGGCATCGCGAATTTGCCGCAAAGTTTTGCCGACATCGTGTTTCGCTTCGGGTTCGACGTGAACGGTAATTGAGTTCGCGCCGGCATCGACAAAGCGCGGAACGTAATGATCGGCATGCTCGATCATCAGATGCACATCGAGCGGACGTTTCGCCTGCTTGCGGACAAAACTGACGATCGTCGGTCCGAACGAAATGTTGTCGACGAAATGGCCGTCCATGATGTCGCAATGGATCCAATCGGCGCCCGCGTCTTCAACTTTGCGAACTTCACCAGCCAGATTTGAGAAGTCGGCCGCGAGGATGGATGGGGCGACGATTACTTTTGGCATTGCAGCAAACGTTCAACGCTCAACGCTCAACGTTCAATGCTCAATTGAGGTTTGGAGCCTGGGGCATTGGGATTTCGCGCTTCGGCGCAGCCGCCCCTATATATTAAGAGCTTGACGGCGGGGCGTGCCGTTTCATGTTACCGCGTTTCAGCCGGTAAGAATCCGCCTGCGCGGCGCACAGATTGCTACGAAGGTCGACAATGGCGTTTCCAAACGGGCGGAAAAATAAATTCATGTTCAACGGACTTTTTGGCTTCTTATCCAGCGATATCGGGATCGACCTCGGGACGGCCAACACCCTGGTTTACGTCAAAGATCAGGGCATCGTTTTGCGCGAACCGTCGGTTGTCGCCGTCCAATCCGGCACCAACAAAGTGCTCGCAGTCGGCGATGAAGCGAAGCGGATGCTCGGCCGGACGCCGTCGAACATCGTGGCCGTGCGACCGTTGAAAGATGGAGTAATCGCGGACTTCGAAGTGACCGAGGCGATGTTGCGCCATTTTATTTCGAAAGTGCACAACCGTCGGGTGCGCGCAAGACCGCGCGTCGTAATTGCGGTTCCGTCCGGAATCACGGAAGTGGAAAAGCGTGCAGTGCGCGAATCGGCGACACACGCTGGCGCGCGCGAAGTCTATTTGATCGAAGAACCGATGGCAGCGGCGATCGGGGTCGGTCTGCCGGTGCAAGATCCAGCCGGCAATATGATCATCGACATCGGCGGCGGCACGACCGAGGTCGCACTGATCTCGCTTTCCGGAATTGTTTTCAGCCGCAGCGTGCGCGTAGCCGGCGACGAGCTGGACGAAGCGATCGTGCAGTACATGAAGCGCGCTTACAATTTGATGGTTGGCGAACGCACGGCCGAAGAAATTAAAATCAAAATCGGCTCGGCGTATCCGAGCGAAAAGGAAACGAGCGTGGAAGTAAAAGGGCGCGACCTAGTGGCCGGATTGCCGAAGACGTTGATGATCACGTCGCAGGAAGTGCGCGAAGCGTTGCTGGAACCGATCTCGACCATTGTCGATTCGGTCCGGATTACTTTGGAGCGTTGTCCGCCCGAGCTTTCGGCTGACCTGGTGGATCGCGGTCTTGTTTTGGCAGGTGGCGGCGCGCTCTTGCGCGGTTTCGATAAACTTTTGAGCGAGGAGACTGGTTTGCCTGTCCATGTTGCGGAAGATCCGCTCAGCGCCGTGGCCGAAGGAACGGGCAAATGTCTGAATGAACTTAAATTTTTGCGTCAAGTGGCTGCGGCAGATCGCCAGTGGCGCTGACCATTTTCGATTCGCGCGAGTGAACTCGCGCTACGCAAAATCGACAATCGATAAGTCGCGATGAGTCGCACGAGCATCATCGCGCTGTTGATCTTCGGCGCCATTCTCGGTTACTTCCTGAGTTTCGGCGCCGAGACCACGCGTAAATTGCAGGCGAGCATCTATCAAATGCTGTCACCGTTCTTCACCACCGGCTCCGGTTTGCAAAAGCAAATTACGTCAGTCAGGACTGGATTGAAATCGTTGGAGGAATTGGGGAAAGAGAATGCTTCGTTGCGGGTCGACAATCGCCAACTGCGCGCGACCAACTCCGCGCTCCGCGACGTCGAGCATGAAGTGAACCGTTTGCGGCACGCGCTCAATTATCGCGAGCGATCGGTCTTCAAATTGATTCCGGCGGAGATCGTGACGCGCGATGCATCGACCTGGTGGCACACGGTGACGATCAATCGTGGCAAGGAAGACCACATTGAGACCGACATGCCCGTGGTGACGGATGAAGGTTTGGTTGGCAAGACCACAACGGTGAGCAATACGATTTCAGTCGTACTTTTGGTGACGGACGAAAATTGCAAAGTGGCATCGTCGGTTGAAGGCACGCGCGAGCAGGGAATTGTTTCGGGCGAGCGCGTGTCCGGCGGATTGGCGCCTCTGCTCGATCTGAATTATCTAACCAAACAAGCGAACCTTCAGCCGGGACAAAAAGCCTACACGTCTGGAGTCGGCGGAGTTTTTCCGTCGGGATTGTTCATCGGGATGGTGAAAAGTTTTAAGACTCGCGAACTGGATGGTCAGGCAAAAGTTGCACCGGCAGTGGATTTGTCACGCTTGGAGGACGTATTCGTGGTGACGGGGCGAAAATGATTTTCTTTTTCATATTACTTGTCCTGGTGGTCGTGGCCCAAATCGCGGAGTTCTTCATTCCGCCGCTCGATTGGATGTATCATGCGCACATTTACATTGCGCCAGTGTTGGTATTTTACGGTGCGATGGCGCTGCCGTTTCCGTTGATGCTGGCGATGGCGTTTTTTGCAGGAGTGTTGCTCGACGCGCTGACAGTACAGGTGATCGGCACCAAAGTTGAAATCTCGCTCGGTTGGTCGATACTTCTCTACGGTGTGCTGGCGGGAATTATGCATGGCTTAAGGCCTTTGTTCATCCGTGGCCGCTGGGAAGTTCACTGCGTGCTGACCGGCCTCTGCACCTCGGCAATTATTTTGGCCCAATATCTTATGATCACGTTCCGGCGCGGTTCGTTTTTCTTTAACCGCGAAGTCTGGTGGCAGATCGGCGGCCCGGGTTTGATGGCAATGTTGATGGCGCCGGTTATCTTTTGGATGTTGAACTGGGTAGCGCGGGTGACGCGTTATCCATATTTGCCAGAGAGGAGGTTTGATTGAACCGACGTCGTCTTAGTCCACGGCTGAGAATTCAATTCGTCGGGTTGTTGATGATACTGGGAATGGCCGCGCTCGGGTTGCGGCTGTGGTGGATTCAGGTGGCGCACGGAGCGGAGTGGACGGCGCAGATCCGTGGCAGCTCGCAGGCGACGGTGCGAATCCCGTCGGTGCGGGGGGAGATCAAGGACCGCAACGGTCTGACTTTGGTGCAAAACCGCGCGAGCTACGAAGTCGATTTTTACCTTCCCGAAATGGTGAAGGGCTATCGCGAACGTTTCGGCCCGCCGCCGCTCGCCGAACATCGCGCCATCATTAGCGGCATGCCGAAGGATGTGAAGGAACCGGACATTATTAAGATTGTGAACAACGGAATCGTGCCGCGGCTGGAAGATCTCGATCTTGCCCGCGACTACAATTCGAAAAACCTCGAGCGCCATTACCGCAACGACACTGAAGTTCCGTATTCCTACATCAAGGATATCGATTTTCCGACGATGGCGAAATTTTCCGAACACGATGTTGGACTTCCTGGAGTCGACATCGCGATTAAACCGGTGCGCTCGTATGTTTACGGGGCGTTGGCCTCTCACATACTTGGTTACGTCGGCGCTCCAGACGACACCAACAAGGAGGAAGCGCGCAAATTCACTTTCTATCAAGGCGATGTGGACGGGAAATCAAACATCGAGAAAGCGATGGACGATTATCTGCGCGGCAAACCGGGCGTGCGCTATCTGCGTCGAAACGCGAAGGGCGCGATCGACGGCGTGCTGAAAGAAGATCCGCCCCAGCAAGGCGCGAATGTTTTTCTAACGATCGATGCGCGGATCCAAGCAATCGCGGATGAAGCGTTGCGCGCGGTTAGTCGCGCTGGGGCGGTCGTTATCGATCCTAATAATGGAAATATTCTGGCGATGGCGTCGGTGCCGTCGTTCGATCCGAACGCATTTATTCCGAGCATCAAAGCAAAGGACTGGCAGGCGCTGCGCAAGGACGAAGCGGATCCGTTGGTCAATCGAGCAATCAGTGCGCTGCCGCCGGGATCGACATTTAAACTGATCACGTCGCTCGCCGGTTTGCGAAAAAATCTCACCAACGCGAAATTCAATTGCGGCGGCGGCGTCAGTTATGGCGAGCACTTTTTCCAATGCTGGGTCGCGTCAAAACATTACACGCATGGCACGCTCGGCTTAGCTGACGCGATCAAAGTATCCTGCGATTCGTTCTTTTATCAGTACGGGAACGCCGCCGGCATTCAGTCGATCGACATTATTGGGAAAATGCTTGGGATTGGTGAGGAATCGGGTCTGCAATTGAGCGGCGAACAAGCCGGCAATATGCCGGGGCCGGAATGGATGCAAATTCATCATCCGCAGGAGAGATGGTCGCAGGCGCAGACCGCAAACGTTTCGATCGGCCAGGGCTATACGCTGGTCTCGCCGCTGCAATTGGCGATGGCTTATGCGACTGTCGCGAATGGCGGCACGTGTTTTTATCCGCGGCTGGTTGACAAGGTTTTGAATCAGGACGGTTCGCCGGTCCTGGACGAACATGGTAAACCAGCGGTCCCGCAGACGCCGCGGATGCGCTCGGATTTGCGGCGCGAAGTTACGCCGGACCAAATTGAGCTGGTGCGAAAAGGTTTGTGGAAAGTCGTGAACGAAGACGGCGGAACGGGTGGCAGAGCGCGTTTAAAAGATGTTGTGGTGGCCGGCAAAACTGGTACTGCGCAGGCCACCGAGCGTGGTCACGAGGAAAACGTGGCGTGGTTTGTGTGTTTCGCGCCATTTGAGCATCCGAAGTATGTCGTCGCAGTGATGGTGCAGGGGGCGTCTGGGCACGGCGGCGAAGTGGCGGGCCCGATCGCTACGCGCGTTCTCGAACGCGTTCTCGCGCAGGATGAAGGAAAGTTCGATATGCAGGTCGCGTGGCTCGCACCCGCACATCACGCGAATCCGCTCCAATTGATTAAAGCAGTGAGCTACGCTGGAGGTAATCTCGGGAGCGAGGACGAAGAAGGCGCCGATAACGGCCAAAGCGCCGATGTGCAAATGGCGAGCGACAATGCTTCGCCGGATGTCGAGCAGGAGCCCGATGCGCAGGGAAAAGTGAAAGGCGCTCGTGTCGCGCGCGCCGTTCCGGCCCCGCCCCCGCGCCAGCCGAACTTTTTTGAACGCCTTTTTGGAGGCAAACGGCCCGCGCCGCAACCCGCGCCGACTCCAGTCCGCCGTCGTTTTTAAACAATCAATGTCGATCCAACGAGCAATGAACAGTTCCTTAGTTCTGGGCCAGCTCGCGATCGCGCAACCTTTCGATATTTATGTTAGACAGAGTCAAGAAAATTTTAGGTCTTACGTCACGCAAGACCGGCAACAAATTAGTAGTCAGTGTGGAGAAACTCGAGCGCCGCGTGGCGTTGCTCGAGAATGGCCGTCTCGAAGAATACAGCGTCGAGCGTAGCGGCTCGCGCCAGATAGTCGGCAGCGTTTACAAAGGCCGCGTCAAAAACATCGAGATGGGTTTGAAGGCGATGTTCGTCGACATCGGACTCGACAAAAATGCGTTTCTCCATTTTTGGGACGCGCTTCCGGCCGCGCTCGACAGCGGAATTGAAGAAGTCGACCGGCCATCAAAGAAACAACGCAAGCGAATAACAGCGAAAGATATCCCGAACATTTATCCGGTCGGCTCGGAAGTCATCGTTCAGGTTACAAAAGGGCCGATCGGAACAAAGGGTCCGCGCGTGACGACCAATTTGAGTTTTGCCGGGCGCTACCTCGTTCTCATGCCGTTCAGCGATCGCAGCGGAATCTCGCGCAAGATCGAAGACCCGAAAGAGCGCAACCGTCTCCGGAAAATTTTGCGCGAGCTCGATATTCCGGAGGGGCTCGGCGTCATTATTCGCACAGTAGGCGAGGGCCAACGGGCACGCTACTTCGTGCGGGATTTGCGATTTCTTCTCGATCAGTGGGCCGAAGTTGAGCGGCTGATTCGGGACCAGCCCGCGCCCTGTCGCGTTTTTGAAGAGCCGGACCTGGTCGAGCGAACGGTGCG
>Ga0209161_10000191_pt1 | contig 46901 bp, 45 predicted proteins | sample GraSoiAngelo_155_FD_186169 | JGI IMG/M metagenome (GOLD analysis project Ga0209161, IMG submission 186169) | Grasslands soil microbial communities from the Angelo Coastal Reserve, California, USA - 14_1009_13_30cm (SPAdes) (version 2) | ecosystem: Environmental > Terrestrial > Soil > Grasslands... | reverse complement strand
ATCACGTCGGGAATGCCCTTGCCGCGGGCCCGCTCGAGGTCGGCGCGCGATGGCGACCCGGGAACCCTTTGCATCACCGCGGAGTATCAGCATCGATGGGCGTGCTCAAACTGGTCCTCGCCGCGACGGTGTGGTCGACCGCGTGTGCTTCGCCCGCGCCGGGGGTCGGGTCGCCCGGCCCGTCCTCCCCAACGCCGAGCGTCCGAACGGATCGCGTGGGGAACGTGCTGACGCCCCTCGTCGATGACGCGACCTGGGCGCAGCTCGCGGCGCACCGGCTACGGCTCCCCTCGCTCGCGGCGGGAGCGGCCTGCCCCGTGACGCCCGCGGTGCCGATCACGACATTTGTCGGACCGGTCGCCGGTCCGGGCCCCGTCTACTCGATCGGGAACCGGATCTTCTATTCGCGCGCCCCGGACGGCTCGCTTTTCACGAAGGTCGCGTGGCTCTCGCGGCCCGACTATAAGGACGCGGCGCTGATCCGAGGCGCACGCATCGACGCGCCGGGTGACGTGCGTTTCCAGGCGGGCGGCGGGCCGCTCACCGGCGAGCTCCGGTTCGAATACGACACCGGAACTCGGTCGCAGGGATCGGAGGAGGGCTGGCGGTTCCTTCCGTCGACGGTCGTGATCGATGGTCCAGGCTGCTACGCCTTCCAAGTCGATGGCGTCGATTGGAGCCTCACGATCGTCATGGACGCAGCCGCCAATCCTTAGCGGATCTGACCCTTCGGCGGCGGCTGGCAGCGCGGGCAGAGATACATGTCGTCGAGGCCGTGGCGGGTCTTCACGATCGCCGTTCCGCAGCGCGGGCAGGGTTTGCCTTTGTGGCCACGCACCTTCATGTGGTCGCGGATCTTCGTCCCGAGCTCCGGCGGCAGGTGTTCCTCCACCTGTAGTACGCCGTGCGCCACAACGTCCTTGAGCGCACGGTAGAAGCGGGAGATCTCCTCAGGGGACAGCGTCGCGACGCGACGCTTCGGGTGGAGCTGCGCCTCCCAGAGGATCTCGTCGGCGTACGCGTTTCCGATCCCCGCCAGAAACGTCTGGTCCTGGAGCAGGTTGCGGACCTCGCGCCGCGTCGCACGTGCACGATCCGCAAACTCCCGTTCGCTCCACGAGAAGTCGCCCGCGTCCGGACCGAGCGCGTCGAAACCGTGGACCGAGCTCGTGCCCTCGCCGTCGTCGAGCACGTACACCTTGCCCATGCGCTTCTCGTCGCGATACCGGAGGTCAATCCTGTTATCGAGCACCAGCGAAAGAGCGGTGGTTCGCGTGACCTTCGCCTCAGCGTCGGCGAGCTCGAAGACGCCGGCGAGCATCGGATTGACCATGATCCTTCCGCGATCGAGATCGAACACGAGGAACTTCCCGCGATGACGCACGCCGGTGAAGCGGCGATGCGCGAGCGCCGTCTCGACCGGATGGGTGGAACGCAGCACGAGCGGGTCGCCGACACGGACGAGGACTATCTCGCGGCCAACGAGCGCCTTCTCGAGACGGCCGCGCACGACGTGGAGGTCGGGCCACTCCGGCATCAGTCCGCCACCGCACGAAGCCACCGCGGCTCGGGAAGGTCGAAGCGGCGCGCGGCCCAGGCCAGGCAGCACTTCAGCTGTTGGCGTTGGAACGAGCGAACCCGCGGAAGCCCCGGCACCTCGGGCTTCCACGAGCGGTCCGCGAAGAATCCCGATATCGCCGCCAACGACGCGTCGATCGCGTCCGCCCGGAGGGGCAAGACGTCCTCGTACCACGCGAGCACTCGCTCGGGCTCGGGTCCGTCGTCCGCCCGCACGCCCTGGGCGTATGCGGTCACGTCGAACTCGGCCGGGCCCACGCTCGCGAACGGCCAGTCGAAGATCCGCAGGAGATCACCGTGCAATCGCGTGTTGTCGGAACGCGTGTCCAAGTGGAGCAAAGAGAAAGGAGGCTTGGTCTTGGCAAGCCCGTCGTCCAGCTGCCGCATCACCGGCAGCACGACGTCGATCCACTCCCGCGCCTGGTCCTCTCGGCCACGAGCCAGCGCGGCCACGCGACCAAGCTCACCGCTGTTAGAAAGCTCGCGCCAGAAGCCGGCGAACTCGTAGTGCTGCGTTCGGGAGAGACCACGCGGCAGGGTCTTGCCCCGGGTGCTCTTGTGGAACTGCGCGTACGAACGCGTTGCGCGCCGTGCTTTCGCTGACGTCCAGGGCGGCATCGTGCGCGGACCGAGATCCTCGAGAAGCAACACGTGCCAGCCGATCCGGTTGAAGGACCCGAAAAATCGCGGCGCCCATGGGGTGATCAGCCGTGACAAGCGCCGGTAGTTGCGGTCCTCGACATCCACCACCCAGCGCACGCCGCTGCCCTTCGGCGCGGGGTAGCTCGCCTTGAAGAACGCGCGTTTGCCGTTCGCCAGCTTGAGACGGAACGTCGCCGAAGGCGCATAGCCGCCGTACACGCGGTCGGCACGCGCGACGGGTGCGCCTAGGACCGTCGCCACCTGCTCTTTGATCTCTCGCGGGACCGCGGACCAGGGTGGCTTCGGCTCAGCCCCCTGCCGCGACACCGGTCTTGAGGTGCTGCCAGGCTTCGCGGGCCTCGTCGACCGAGCCCTCGTCCTCGATCGTCGAGATGTCGCCGGGATCCTTGTCGAGGATCACCGCCTTGAGGACCCGGCGCATGATCTTTCCGCTGCGCGTCTTCGGCAGCATGTCGACGAAGTTGAGCTCGCCAATGACCGCCAGGGGGCCGAGGTCGTTGCGAACCATCGCGAGAAGCTCCTTCTTCAGCTGCTCCGATGGCTGGTGGCCCTGCTTCAACACGATGAACGCCGAGATGACCTGACCGCGGAGCTCGTCGGGGCGTCCGGTGACTCCCGCCTCCGTGACCGCCGGGTGACGCAGGAACGCGGTCTCGACCTCGATCGTCCCGATGCGATGGTCGGCGATCTTGATGATCTCGTCCGCGCGCCCTGAGAACCAGACGTAGCCGTCCTCGTCGATCGATGACGCATCGCCGGTGAAGTACACGTTCTTGCCGGGGACCTTTTCCCAGTAGTCGCGCGCATAGCGCTCGGGCTCGGCCCAGAGGCGCGCGGTGAGACCCGGGAAGGGCCGCTTGATGACGAAGATGCCCTTCTCTCCCGGCCCGAGCTCTTTGCCATCCTGATCGACCACCGCGGCCTCGATCCCGGCGAGCGGCATCCCGCCGGAGCCTGGCTTGATCGGGAGCGTCGCGATGCCGTAGGGGTTACCGACCACGGGACCGCCGGTCTCGGTCTGCCAGTAGTGGTCGATGACCGGCACGCGATCCTGGAGCGCTTCCTTCTGCAGCCATTCCCAGGCCGGCGCATTGAGCACCTCGCCCGCGCAAAAGAGCCGCTCGAGTGACGCCAGATCGTGCTTTCGGGCGGGCTCGGTGCCGTACCGCATGAGGAGACGCGCGGCTGTCGGCGACGTGAAGACGCCGGTGACCTTGTTGCGCTCCACGATCGCGTAAAAGGTCTCCGTATTGGGATGGTCGAGCGCGCCTTCGTAGGCGATCGTGGTGCAGCCGATGAGCAGCGGTGCGAAGACGATGTAACTGTGGCCGACGACCCAACCGATGTCGCTCGTCGACCACCACATGTCGCTCTCGCGCAGGCCGAACATCCACTTGGCCATCGAGTACACGTAGACCTGGTAGCCGCCGTGCGTGTGCACGGCGAGCTTCGGCTTCGCGGTGGTGCCGCTCGTCGCCAGGATGTAGGCCGGCTCGTTCGCCTCAAGCTGGACGTGAAGGTCGTCGTGGCCGGCGCCCGCCGCGAGGAAGTCCCCCCAGGAGATCTCGCCCCTCAGGCGATCGGTCGACGTCGTCCGACGGAGTAGGACGACGTGTTCGACGGAGGGCGCGTCGACGATCGCCTGCGAGACGATCGGCAGGAGTGGCACGTCCTTGCCCTTCCGGTAGGTGACGTCAGTCGCGAAGAGGACCCGCGCGCCCGCGAGGCGGATGCGCTCCCCAAGCGCACCCGCGCCGAAGCCGGCGAAGACCACGAGGATCACCACTCCGATCCGGATCGCGCCGAGCATCAGGATGATGGCCTCGGCCGACGTAGGCATATAGATGGCGATGCGGTCGCCTTTGTCGATCCCCATCGCCCGCAGCGCCGCGCCGACCCGCTTGGTCTCGCGGTGCAGATCCGCGTAGGTCAGCGTGCGACGTTCGCCGCGCTCGTTCTCGGTGATGAGCGCGACCCGTTCGCCGCGACCGGCCGCGACATGATGGTCGACGCAGTTGTAGGCCAGGTTCGACATGCCGCCCGAGTACCAACGGAAGGTCGGCGGCTCCCAGTCGAGTACGCGCTCCCACTTGCGGAACCACGGCACCTGCTCCGCGGCGCGGCCCCAGAAGCCTTCGGGATCCTCGGTCGCCTCCCGCTTCCACGCGCGGACCTTCGCGATCGCGTCCTTCTCTTTCACGCTCGCTCCCGCAGCTTGAATCGCTGGATCTTCCCGGTCACCGTCTTCGGCAGCTCGGGGACGAATTCGATCCAGCGCGGGTACTTATACGGCGTGATCCGTCCTTTGACGAACGTCTTGAGCTCCTCGGCGAGCTCGTCTGACGGCTTTCTTCCGTCCTTGAGGAGGACGAACGCGCGGGGCTTCGTGAGGCCATCCTTGTCCTTAGCGCCGACCACACCACACTCGAGCACCGCCGGGTGCTCCATGAGCGCCGCCTCGACCTCCGCGGGCGACACCCATTGCCCGGAGACTTTCAGCATGTCGTCGCTCCGTCCTTCGTACGTGTAATAGCCGTCTTCATCGACGTGGTATTTGTCGCCGGTGACGTACCACTCTCCCCTGAAGGCGGCCTTGGACTTCTCGTGCTTGTTCCAGTAATACGCGGCGCACGAGTCTCCGGCGACCCAGAGATTCCCCGTCTCGCCGCGCCCGAGCTCATGACCATCGTCGTCGACGATCTTCGCGAGGTAACCGGGCACGGGGGTCCCGCTCGTGCCACCCTTGGCTTTCCCGGGGACGTTCGAGATGAAGATGTGGAGCATCTCGGTGGCTCCGATCCCATCGAGGATGTCGAGCCCGAAGCGGCCCTTCCACTGATCGAAGAGCGGCTTGGGCAGAGCCTCGCCCGCGCTCACGCACATCCGCAGCGACGACAGGTCGTATCTGAAGTCCTGCTCGGGGTACGCGAGGAGCGCCGCGTAGAACGTCGGCGCCGTGAAGAGGATCGTCGGCTTCTCCTGGGAGATCAACGTGTACACGAGCTCCGGCGTCGACCGTTCAGGCTTGTAGACGGTCGATGCGCCGACGCGGAACGGGAAGAACACGCCGTTGCCGAGTCCGTACGCGTGAAAGAGCGGCGACACCGTGAGGTGGCGGTCATTTTCCGTCGTGCGCAGGACCTCGGCCCCGTAGGTATCGGCGCAATAGATCATGTCGTGCTGCAGATGCACTGCGCCCTTCGGGAATCCGGTCGTTCCCGACGAGTACAGCCAGAACGCGGCGTCGTCGGGTGATGTGTCGGCCGGGCTTAGGTCGTCGCGCGAAGCTCCGAGCAGCTGCTCGAACGAGAGGACGCCAGTCGGCGCGTCGCTGCCTGCGACGATCACGTGCCGCAGGCGCGGCGCGTCTTTGCGGATGTCGAGCACCTTCTCAAGCAGCGGCGCGGAGACGATGATCGCGACGGCGCGGCTGTCGTTCAGGATGTACGCGAGATCGCGCGGCGTGAGCAGTGTGTTCGCCGGCACGGGGATCGCCCCGATCTTGATCGCGCCGAAAAACGTGTACGCGAAAGGGGGCGAGTCGTGGCAAAGAATCATGACGCGCTGTTCGATCCCGACCCCCAGCTGGCGTAGCGCGTTACCGCATCGATCCACATTCGACGCAAGGTCCCCATAGGTGACGCTGTTTCCCTGGCAGCGGATGGCGATGCTCGAATCGCGCACACCGCGGTGAGCGTCGATGAACGTCTCAGCGGCGTTATAGCGGGCGGGCAGCTCCGGCAAGCGCAGCTCCCCCACGCGCGGATTATCCCGCCGCCGCTTCACACGCGCTCAAGGATGAGCCAAACCCGACGTCGGGATCGCTGCCGGGACAGAAGCGTCATGGCATGAGCGGGAACGTCACGATCCAGCACAGCTAGCGCTCGAGCAAGCGTAACGACGAAGAGGGCGACCGTCGGCGGTCGCGCTCTTTTCTTGAGCGCCCGCCACAGGCTCGATCACGCCCCGCGAGCGGTGTGAGGTTTGTGTGTACGCGACGATGGCGGCGAAGCCTCCCGGACCGCCGCCGCGCCGGGGTTCTCCACAAGTGCTCAAGCGCACATCAATCCGCGCGTCACAACTCTTACCGGAACTGATGGCGGACCAAAACGCTCCCTGGAGAAACATATGAAACGCGCGATCGTCGCCCTCACCGCGGCTATCGGACTCACGGTCGGAATGACGTTTCCCATGGCGGGCATCGGCCTCACGCAGGTGACGCTCGGCTGCAGCGACGGCACGAACGTGACGATGACCGTGGACACCGACACGCTCACCAGCCTCACCAAGTCAGTCCAGGCGCTCCTCGACTACCCCGCAGGATTGACCTGTACGCTCGCCCAGACTCCAGTCGTCCGATTCGGCAACGTCGCTGATGCCGCGCTCGTCCCGGGGTTTGTGAACGGCGGAGGCAGATTCCTAGGATCGTGCGGGCCCGGCGGCGGCACCTTCTGGATCAACATCGCGGTCAACGCGCACAACCAGGACGGCAACGTGGTCGGCACCGTCAATCAAACCATCCCGGACGGGCAATGCATCGCCGCCGGCGGTTTCACCTCGACGCCCACGTGTCTTCACATCTTCAGTGAGGATCTCACCCTCGCCTGGGTGACCTCCCTGGTTAACACGACGTCGGGCTCGTTTTTCCCATCGCAGGGAGTCACTGGAGGGACCTATGCGCGCTTCTCTTTCAGAGACAACGGCAACCCCGACCAGCAGACCGACTTCGACAAGATCGGCGAGACCCCCGCGGGTGGCGACCAGACATGCGCGGGCATTGCGAATAACACGCCTCTTCCGTTCATCAACCTCTCGAACGGCAACATCACGGTCCATCAGAGCTAGCGCGACCTGCCGGCGACACGAAGAAGAGAGCGACCGTCAGTGGTCGCTCTCCTTCTTTATCGACCGATCGCAGGCTTCTCGAGCTCCTTCGCCGCGGTCTCACCGACAACAGGCAATCGGAACGCCTCCCCGACATAGGCCTTGTAGATCATGAGGGCCCAGAGACCGATCGCGACCATCCAGACCACAGGACTGAGCGCCTTGAGGGGTCCGAGATTGCCCAGCAGGACCTGGATCACGAAGAGCCCGGCGAACGCGAGGGTCGATTGGACAGCGTGAAAACGCACGAAGCGGCTCCGCTTCTCCGTCGCGAGGAAGAGGATCCCCGAGAAGAACCCGAAGACGTAGCAGAGCGCTCCCGCCACGTTTGCGTCCAGCCCGGAGCTCGACTGCTCCACCGTTTGGATCTGTTCGTTCATGACCTCACCTCCGTTGTTCTGCAGTTCAGAAAGCCAGCTCATGATCGCGGCCGTGCCCGCTCGAAGACCCGCGCCGTCCCAGACCGCAGGAACGGTGGCCCCGCCGCGCGCGGCAAAGAGAGCCCTTCCGTCAGCGGAATCAACGTTCTGGAAGTCGATCCGTGACTTGAGCCCACGCGCCACGATCTCGCGGCGGACGGCAGCGCTGGCCGGGTCCGCGATGCGGTGAAAGAGCACGAACTCGTCATTCACCACGCCGCGTCCAGAACCCCTGCGGGTCGTACTGGCGAATGATCGCTAGTACTTCTTCGCTAGGCCGTTCGGTCTCGCGGACGGTGGACGCGACCCGCAGGGCCCAGCCGGTCTCCGCGCGGATGCGCTCGACGGAAGTGCCCGGATGGAACGACTCGAGCACCGCCGAGCCATCCGCGAAGCGGAATACACCAAGTGTGGTGATCAGCACGCTTGGGCCGCCTCCCGGTAACCCGACGCGTTTCCGCCAGTCCCCGCCTCGTCCGTACCCCGGCGAGGTGACGAAGTCCACGCTCGCGCGAAGGCGTCGTTTGTCGTGTGGCATGATCACGATCAGCCGGTGCGCGAGGCTCGCGATGTCCGCGCCGCCGCCTGACCCCGGGAGCTGCACGGCCGGCCGCGCCCGATCCGGTCCGATCGCCGTCGTGTTCAGGTTGCCGTGCACGTCGATCTCCGCGCCGCCGATGAATCCGGCGTGGACCTCCCCGCGCTGAAGAAGTCCCATCAGATCGACGGTCCGCGCGCACCAGATGGCGCCCGCGATGTTCGGGTTGTCCCCCATCGTGTAGAGGAGCTCGGATGCGGGCTCGTCCCGCACGACGCCAAGCTCGAAGAACCCGACGGCGTTCGGTGCATGTGTCCGCTTCGCTACGACGAACGCCATGAGCGGCAGGCGCATCCCGACGAAGACACGCTCCCCGTCGCGGATCTCGCGCGCCGCCTGCGCGACCATGATCTCGCCCGGCGCGAGATCGCTCAGAAGCGCGCCTCGGCCGCCGGCTTACCGCTATCGCGCAGCGCCTCCCAGCGCGGGCCGAGCTTATGCAGATACGCGTCGCGATCGGCAACGCCGGTCACCCATTCCGCGAGCCAGGCCGCAAAGCCTTCGATGCTCCGCGTCGCGCGGTGGTACTCGTGGAAGAACTCGTGGTCGCGCCGGTAGCGGCCTTGCAATGGCGAGGGATGGCAGGCGCCCGGCTGGTGCACCACGGCGGCGACCTTAGTTCCGGGGACGATCGTACGATTCGGATCGCTCGCGATCACCGCCCGCTCGACGATCTGATCCGCCAGGACGATGACGCTCTTAGCGGCGAGCGCCGCCTCCTGCGAGACGCCCCACGGCCCCCAAAGATGCGCGTTTCCGTCCTCATCCGCGCGCTGCACCGCGATGACGGTCACGTCAGGGACGATCGCGGGCACGAGGAGCACCGTCTCACCCGAGAAGGGATCCTGCGCTTCGCGGAACGTCCCGTTCGCGCGCGCGATGTCGCTCCCGAGGAGCGTGCGTGTCGGCAGGTAGGGCGCGCCGAGGGCGCCCGCGAGCAAGGCCTGCGCGATCGTGAAGTTGGAGTGGTCGCGGACCTCGATGCGACGCGGGATCCCCTGCTCCATGGCGCGCCGGTAGGCGTGCGCGAGACCGGCGGAGACGTTGCCGACCCATGCCGCGGACACGCGCGCAACGCAACCGGCGCCGATGAGCTGGTCGAAGGCGATGTCCGAGATCGGGCCGATGAGCTCGAGGTCACGTTTTCGCTGGCGGATGACCTCGTGCGCGAACGCGAACGGGATCGCGGGCTCCAGGGCGCAACCGAGGGCCACCGACGCGCCGTCGCGGACCAAACGGCCGACGGCTTCGCGCGTAGAGATGACCTTGCCGGGCATCAGCTCCACCTTGCCGTTACCCGAGCACCTTGAAATGCTCGGTGGCCCGGATCAGCTGCCGGCTGTTATCCGCGTTGCCGGCATGGCCAGCATCGTCAACGATGACAAGCTCCGAGCGCGGCCACACGAGATGGAGCTCCCACGCGTTGCCGATCGGCGCCTGAAAGTCGAAGCGTCCGTTCACCAGGATCCCTGGAATGTCGGCCAGCGTGCCCGCGCCGCGGAGCAAGCTCTGATCCTCGAGCCATGCGTTGTGGCGAACGTAATGGGTCACGATGCGCGCGAACGCCAGCGCATATCTGCGATCGCGGAATCGCTCGGCTAATCGCGTGGACGGAGGCCACTCGAGCGTCGCGGACTCCCACAGGCACCAGGCATCGGCGGCTCGCTGCCGAACGGCGGGATCGGGATCATTGAGCAGTCGGTGGTAGGCGTCGACGATGTCGCTGTCGCGTTCGGCGACCGGGACTGCCGCGCGAAGACGCTCCCACTGCTCCGGGAAGAAGACCGCGACACCGCCGCGAAATGTCCAGTCAAACTCCGCGTGTCGCCCCGTGGTGACCCCGAACAGGATCATTTCCGTGACCCGATCCGGACGCGCCTCCGCGTAGGCGAGGGCCAGCGTGCTGCCCCACGACCCACCGAGCACAAGCCATCGCTCGACACCGAGATGCTGGCGGATGCGTTCGATGTCGAGGATCAGGTTCGCGGTGTTGTTTCTCGCGAGATCCGTGTCAGGTGCGCTCGCGTGCGGCGTGCTCCGCCCGCAGCCGCGCTGATCGAACAGGATGATGCGATAGGCGTGCGGATCGAACAGCCTGCGGAACCATGGCGAACACCCTGACCCCGGGCCACCGTGGAAGACGACGGCCGACTTTCCGCGCGGGTTGCCACATGTCTCCCAGTAGACAAAGTTGCCGTCTCCCACATCCAACAGGCCGTGCGCGTACGGTTCGATCTCGGGATACAGATCTCGCATCGCCTGATCGAGGGCGTCGCTACTTTCCCTTGTAGCTCGGCTTGCGCTTCTCCACGAACGCGGTCACGCCTTCTTTTGCGTCTTCGCTCTTGAAGAGCTGGATCAAGAGCTCGCGCTCGAGCTTTAGCCCTTCGTCCTGGCGCATGCCGAAGCCCTGCACCATCGCGAGCTTGATCCGACCGATCGCGAAGGTCGGACCCGTCGCGTAGACCCGCGCTCGTTCGACCGTACGGTCCACGAGCTCGCCCGCGGGCACGACCTGGTCGACGATACCGGCGGCGAGGGCATCCTGCGGCGGGAGCGTCGTACCGCGAAGCATCATGTCGAGTGCCTTCTGCCGACCGATGAGCCGCGGCAGCCGCTGCGTCCCGCCGGTGCCCGGGAGCAACCCGAGCGTCACCTCAGGAAGGCCGATCCGGTAGCCGCCTTCGGCGGCGATGCGGAAGTCGCAGCACAGTGCGATCTCGAGACCGCCGCCGAGGCAGTGGCCATTGATCGCCGCAACGACGATCTTCGGCGTCTGCTCGAACTTGCCGATCGCCTCGTTCGCGCAGACGACGAAGGCGTTCTGCGCGTCGAGGTTGCTCTTCGCGAAGACCGAAACATCGGCGCCCGCCGAGAAGAAGCGCTCGTTCGCGCTGCGAACCACGATGGCTTTGACCGTATCGTCCCCTCGGGCTTCCTCGATGGCCGCGTCGAGCTCCTCCATGAAGCCCTTGTCGTATGAATTAGCGGGCGGCCTATCAAGCACGATGTGGCCGATGGATTCCTGCTTGTCGAGACGAACGGCCATGCGGTCCCCCTGCGCGAAACTGCCTAGACTTTACGACCGGACAACGTAGCGCGCGCGAGGCGCGCGGGTGTTCTGCCCAGCGCACGGGAGGTTTCCTGATGGCAACGATGCTCATCGACGGCCAGACCGTCGCCGCCCAGACCGGAAAGACGATCGAGGTCCGCAATCCCGCGAGCGGCGAGATCGTCGACACGATCCCGAAGGGTTCGAAAGCGGAGGTCGACGCCGCCGTCGAAGCCGCCGCCAAAGCGCTACCGGCGTGGGCGTCCATGTCCGGCTCGAAGCGGGCCGCGCTGATGCACGCCGCCGCGGTGAAGGTGAAGGCGGCTGTGCCCGAGATCGCGAAGCTCCTCACGCTCGAGCAGGGCAAGCCGATCGCGCACGCCATCATCGAGGCGACGCGCGTGGCCGAGAACCTCGACTTCTACGCGGGCTTCGCGGACAAGCTCCGCGGCGATTACGTCCCGCTCGAGGATCAGAACAAGTTCGGACTCACGCTTCGCCGACCGGTCGGCGTCGTGGTCGCGATCACGCCGTGGAACTTCCCGCTCACGCTCATGGCCAACAAGGTGTGCCCCGCGCTCGCGGCCGGCTGCACCGTCGTGCTCAAGCCGGCATCGACCACCCCCCTCGCGACACAGAAGACGATCGAGATCATCAACTCGGTCGGAATTCCCGCAGGCGTCCTAAATACCGTGCACGGACCCGGCGCTGAGATCGGCGACGCGCTCGTCTCGCATCCAAAGGTGAACAAGATCGCGTTCACCGGCCAGACGGAGACGGGCAAGCGGATCATGAAGCTCGCAGCCGAGAACGTGACGCGGGTGACCCTGGAGCTCGGCGGCAGCGATCCCATGATCGTCTGCGACGACGCCGATATCCGGCGCGCGACCGCCGCGACCGCGATCGGACGCTTCTTCAACGCGGGGCAGGCCTGCCTCGCGGTGAAGCGCGTGTACCTCTTCGAAGCGATCGCCGAGGAGTTCATGACAAAGATCGCCGACCGCGCGAAGAAGGAGTGGCCCGTCGGCGACGGCCTCAAGGAAGGCGTGAAGATGGGTCCGCTGCACACCGAGCGGCAGCGCGCGGAAGTCGAGTCGCAGGTCGCCGACGCCGTGAAACGCGGCGCCAAGGTGCTCGCCGGCGGGAAGCGTCCCGAGGGCAAGGAGTTCGAGCGCGGCTGGTTCATGGAGGCGACCGTCCTCAGCGATGTGCCCGAGGACTCGCGGATGGCGACGGAGGAGGTCTTCGGGCCCGCGCTTCCGATCTTCATCGTCAAAGACCTCGACGATGCGATCGCCAAGGCGAACGCGACCATTTACGGTCTCGGCTCATCGATCTGGACGAAGGACCTCGCCAAGGCCCGAAGAGCCGCCGAGCTCCTCGAGGCCGGCTACACCTGGATCAACGACATCCAGGTCGCCTACGACCAGCTCCCCTTCGGCGGTACGAAGCAGTCAGGGTTTGGGAAAGAGCACGGCATCGAAGGCCTCGACGGGTATCTGGAGAAAAAGTCGGTGGTGCTCGCGTATTGATGGCTCCGGAAGACACCAAGGCGCTGTTCGCCGAGGCTGAGAGCCTCGGCCTCTTCAAGCCGCACGGCGCCTTCGAGGTCCACTGCTCGTACTGCCATGCGCGACTCGACAGCCGGGGTGACTGCGCGACGTGCGGTCTCATCGGGCGCCCGGCGTCCGAGCTCGAGCGCCGCGCGCAGAGCGATCCCGGTGGAACGGGCAAGTTGCTCCGCGCCGCGATCGAGAAACGGAAATCCTTCAAGCCGGTCGGCGCGAAGGAGAAGTCGCAGGAGAGGTAGTCGCTAAGCGGGGATCGCGGTCTCCACCTGGCGTCGAAGCGCTTCGTCCGACCACTCGAGCGCCTCGCCGCTCCGCTGGGTCGACGGGAGAACGAGGTACGCGACGGCGCGGGCGGGCACCTTCGGATCACTCAGCTTTCCTTCGCGCTGCGCGGCGCGGTACTCGTCGCTGCGCGGGAAGTCGGCCGTCGAGGTGCGCCGGATCCGCTCCTGCATCTCGGTGTCCATGTATCCGGGGTTGAACGCGGCCGCGGTCACGCCCGTCCCACCAAGCTCCAGCGCGAGGCTCCGCGTCATCTGGAGGACCGCTGCCTTCCCGGCCGAGTAGGCCGTCCACCCGGGCGAGGGGCGCGTCGCCGCACCGGACAAGATCATCACGATCCGGCCATAGCCGCGATCGAGCATGCCGGGCAGCACCGCGCGCGTCGCGAGGTACGTTCCCCCGACATTGATGGCGACGCTCCGCAACCACAGCGTGGCGTTCGAGCGCGCGAGCGGCACCATTGGATCGACCATGCCCGCGTTGTTGACGAGGATCGTCGCCGGTCCGACGAAGCGTTCGGCGGCGAGCACCAGCTCCTGCACCTGACGCTCGTCTCCGATGTCCGCGGTCTGGGCCAGCGCGCGACCGCCGGCGCGCTTGATCCCCTTCACGACCTCGTCGAGCTCAGGGGCGTTGCGCGAAGCGACCACGACCGCGGCGCCCATCCCGGCGAGGCGCTCGGCGACCGCCCGTCCGAGGCCGCGGCCTCCGCCGGTCACGATCGCGACGTGGCCGCTGAGCTCGGCCATCAGCCGACGCCGACCGCGACCTGGCGCGCGAACGCGGCGGCGAGCCGGTCGATCTGCTCCTCGTCGTGAAGCGCCCAGAAAGAAATACGGATCGCCTGATGGATCCCGGGCTCGTCGATCAGCTTCACGACCATGCGTTCCTCGTCCCACATCCGGGTGACCAGGTCCGATACGCCGCCGCTTCGCGGCTCGACGACGACGATTCCCGTCGGCATGTCCGGTGTCGAGCGGATCGCGAACGGGAGCTCGCGCATTCTGTCGATGAGCCGCGCGCGCAACGTTCGCACGCGTTCGCCGACCCACGATCCGAGGAGGCGATGCACGAGGAGCGTCTGACGCAGGCCCACGAACGCCCCCGCGTCGACGGTTCCCGTCTCGAAGCGCGTCGCGTTCGGGTTGTAGTCCTTGCTGCCGGTCGGCAGCTCGAGCCGCGAGCGCCAGCCGAGCCGCGTCGGCGTGAAGAGCGTGAGGTCGCGAACCCAGAACCCACCGGTCGCGAGTGGGCCATGCAGCCACTTGTGACCGAGGGTCACCACGGCGTCCGCGCCGAGCTCGGTGACGTCGACGGGGACCTGTCCTAGCGCCTGGGCGGCGTCGACGATCGAGATCGCTCCGGCGTCGCGAGCGAGGCGGCATGCTTCGCGCACCGGCAGCACGTCTCCGGTCTTGCACGAGACGAGCGAGATGAGGAGCGCGCGGACGCCGTCACGTGTGCCACGACGGACCTCTTCGAGGAACTGATCCGCGTTCCGCTCCCATTTGATCTCGCGCAGGCGATCCCCGAGCTCGGCACGGCGGCGGAGCGGATAGAGCGCGCTTCCGTGCTCCTCGGCCGTGGTCAGGATGAGCGAGCGCTCGGGGATGGCAAGGCCCGCGACCAGCGTGTTGAGCCCGTCGGTCGCGGACTGGGCGAGTGAGATCCGTGGCGCGCCGGTCGGATCGCCGAGGGCGGCAGCGAGGTCTAGGCGCGTCGCGTCGAGGGCGGCGTTGTAGGCCGCGTACCCGACGTGGCCGAACATCCCGACCTCGTTCAGCCACGCTCGGAAGCGCTCGGCGGCACGCTGCGCCACCGGGAAAGTCGGACCCGACCCCGCGACGTTGAAGTAGATGGAGTCGCCGCGAAGCGCCTGGAGCGCGGCGGGCGAGGTGTCCGGTCGCTCGTCGAGCCCCGGGGGGTCCTCGGTGGGCAAAGAACCCCGGACCGTTGTCATGCGGTGATGATGCCGCGTATCGCCAGTCCCGCGGCGAAGAGCGCGGCGAAGCCCAGCGCGACCGACTGCCCGCGCGGCGCGCGGTCCCGCACCAGCGAGGTCGCGAGCGGGAATGCGAGCGCGAGCGCGAACCCGTAGAGGACGTGCAGCGCGTCCCCCGGCGGACGGAGGTACGCGAAGACCATGAACCCGAGCGCGCCCTGCAGGACCGAGGCGATCACCGCGATCGCGATCGCGCCGCGGAAGCCCGGAGTCGGCCCGCTGTTCCGCAGGCCAAGAAAGAGTCCCCAGAGGCCCACGACGGTGTAGTAGAGGACGAGCGCGGTGGCCGTGCGCCCGTGAAGCGAAAGGACGACGTCCACGCCATGCAGACTAGTGGGGGCTTCTCGAGGGGCAAAGCCCCCCAGGACGCCGGTACGCTTGATCGATGATCGACGTACGCGGCGTCACCCGCAGATTCGACGGCGTCGTCGCGCTCTCCGACGCCTCGTTCCAGGTCAATCCCGGCGAGATCGTCGCGCTCCTCGGACCGAACGGCGCCGGCAAAACGACAGCCAGCCGGATCATCGGCGGGATCCTCGCTCCCACCGAGGGCGACGTTCTCGTCGACGGCGTGTCGGTGCGCGAGGACGCGAATGCGGTTCGCGCGCGCTGCGGGTTCGTGACGGATCAACCGTCGCTGTACGAGCGGATGCCCCTCCGCAGCTATCTCGCGTTCTTCGCGCGTCTGTACGACGTCGCGTCGCCCGATACGCGCGCCGCCGAGCTCGCGAAGCTTCTCGGGCTCGACGACGTGCTGGATAGGAGGCTCGGGACCTTCTCGCGGGGAATGCGGCAGAAGGTCGCAATCGCGCGTGCGCTCGTGCACGATCCGCCGGTGCTGCTCCTGGACGAGCCGGGCACGGCGCTCGATCCGGAGATGTCGCAGACGCTCCGTGGCTTCATCGTCTCGCTCCGCGCGCGCCATCGCGCGATCCTCCTGACGACGCACGACCTCGACGAAGCGCAGCGTATCGCCGACCGCGTCGTCGTCCTTTACAAGGGTCGCGTCGTGCGGATCGGTGCCACCACCGATATCCGCTCCGCGGGGCGGCCAAGCTACGCGGTGGCGCTCGCCGGCGACATCGCGACGGCGCGCGACGCGCTCGTCCGCGCCGGGATCAGTGCCGAAGCCGCCGCCGCGCAGAACGGGCTCGCGGTGCTGCGCTTCGCGACCGACGATCCCGCGACGACCAATCCGACTGCCCTGCGCGCGCTCCTCGATGCCGGCGTTCGCGTGGTCACGCTCTCGGCCGAGGAGCGTTCGCTCGAGGATGCGTACCTCGCGATCCTCGCGGAGGCGCGTCGGTGAAGTGGTGGCTGATCGCGTGGCGCGAGATCCGCTGGGAGGTGTTCCTGGATCGGGCGTCGCTTCTGCGGATGGCGATCTTCGTCGTCATCCCGATCTTCTTCGTGCTGTCGAATCGCGGGATCGCGCCGGGCGCGAGCGGCGATACGGCGCTCATTGGCCTGGCGCTGCAGAGCGTGTTCTTCCCCTCGCTCTCCGGGGCCGCGCTCATCGCCGCGACCTTCACCGCGGAGAAGGAGAGCGGGACGCTCGTGCCGCTCCTCGCCGCGCCGATCCGTGACTTCGACATAGTCCTCGGCAAGCTCGTCGGGATGGTCCTCCCGGTGATGGCCACCTGCGCCGTCACCCTCACGGCCGGTTACGGCCTCGCCGGATACCGCTACGGATACGAGCGCGTAGCGCGCGTGCTCACGCCCGAGCTGCTCTATGCGGTCCTCGTGCTCTCGTTCCTCTATCTGGTGACGACAGGCAGCGTCACGATGATCGTGGCCGCGCGAGTGCGCTCGAGCCGCGCGGCACAGCAGATCGCAGGTCTGGTCATCGCGCTATCGGCGGCGGTCTTCGCGGGGCTTGGCCTGGTCGCCTCGCAGGTCGGCGACGGCTGGCCGCTCCTGGCGCTCGGCGTGGCGCTCGTCCTGTTCGATATCGTGGCGCTTGAGATCGCGCGGCGGGTCTGGCAGCGTGGAGAAGTGATCGGTCGCGTCTGACCTTGACGAGCGCTGGCACACCCCCTAGCGTTCGGCGTCTCATGCGCGCGTCGATCGTCGTCTTCATTTTCAGCGGGCTCCTTGGGGGAGCTCGGTAGGGAGGCAGGCGCAGCCGGCGCGATCGGAGCAAATGCCCTGAAGCCTCCCGAAAACGGGAGGCTTTCGTGTCTCTGGAGGTGTGGCATGGCGAGCACGGTCGAGGAACGACTCAAAGAAGTCGCGGCGGTCGGGCAGGAGATCCCCGAGAGCGGGATCGCATACCACGACGGCAAGTTCGTCCCGCTCGCCGACGCCAAGGTCTCGATCGCCACCCACGCGCTGCAGTACGGGACGGGAGTATTCGAAGGGATCCGCGCGTACTGGAACCCTGCGCACGAGCAGCTCTACGTCTTCCGCCTGCACGAGCACTTCGAGCGCATGGCTCGCTCGGTGCGCATCATGCGCATCGAGCTGCCGGGCGACGCGGAGGCGCTTTCCCAGATCGCACTCGAGCTCCTGCGCAAGAACGGCTTCAGGAGCGACGTTTACATTCGTCCGCTCGCGTTCAAAGCCGCGCGTTCAGTGAAGGTCGCGCTCAGGGGTCTTCGCGACGGATTCGGCATGTATTCCTTTCCGCTCGGCGCGTACCTGCCCACCGGTGGCCTCGCGGCGCGGACCGCGAGCTGGCGGCGGACGTCCGACGACGCGATCCCGGCGCGCGGTAAGCTGACCGGCGCGTACATCAACACGGCGCTCGCCGTCGACGAGGCGCACGACTACGAATCGGACGAGGCGATCTTCCTGACCGCTGATGGCCACGTCTCCGAGGGCGGCGGCGCCAACATTTTCATGGTCCGCGACGGCATCCTCGTAACGCCGACGGTCGCCGCCGACATCCTCGAAGGGATCACGCGCGACTCGATCCTCGAGCTCGCGGGCGAGCTCGGTATGGTCGTCGAGCAGCGGCAGATCGACCGCACCGAGCTCTACGTCGCGGAGGAGGTGTTCTTCTGCGGCACCGGGGCGCAGGTCGCGCCGTGCGTGCAGGTCGACGGGCGCGCGGTCGGCGACGGTGCGATCGGACCGGTCGCCAAGAAGATTGGCGAGCTGTACTTGGCGATCGCGCGCGGTGATTCCAAGCAGCACGCCGAATGGCGCACCGCCGTGTACAAGCGGTGAACGTCGCGTACCAGGGCCTGGCCGGGGCGTTCTCGGAGGCGGCGGCCGCGGCGCTCTTTCCAGGGGCGACCCTCGTCCCGCGCCCAACGTTCGCCGAGGTCTTCGCGGCGCTCGAAGGCAGCGAGGTCGACGCTACGGTCGTGCCGGTGGAGAACACGCACGCGGGATCGGTCGTCGATGTGTACGACCTGCTCCGCCAGCACAGCGGCGCGAAGATCATCGCCGAGCTGGTCCTGCGTGTGCGGCACTGCCTTCTGGGCGTGCCGGGCGCACAGCTCGAGGGAGTGCAGATCGCGCGCTCGCACCCGCAAGCGCTGGCGCAGGTCGAGGACTTCCTGCGCGCGCGCCAGATCCGGCCCGAGGTCGCGTTCGACACTGCCGGCGCGGCAGCCGCAGTGGCGGAGCTCGGCGATAGGACCATCGCCGCGATCGCCAGCCGGCGGGCCGCCGAGCGGTACGACCTCGACGTGCTGGCGGATTCGATCGAGACCTCGCGCGACAACTTCACCAGATTCTTCGCGCTGTCGCGCGACGCGGATCGCGCCATCGCCGAGCGCATCCCGCCAGCGCTCCGTGGCGGACCCACGAAGACCAGCCTCGTGTACAAGACGGCAAATCTGCCGGGCGCCCTCGTGCGCTCACTTCAGCCGTTCGCAGTCGCGTGGCTCCAGCTCTCGAAGATCGAATCGCGCCCGAGCCGCGCGGCCCCCTGGGACTACGTCTTCTATCTCGATTTCGAGGGCGACCCCGCGGCGTGGCCCGCGCGCGAAGCGCTGGCCCTGATGCGCACCTGTTGCGAATGGATCCAGCAGCTCGGCACGTATCCCGCGGCCACCGAGGTCTTCGAGCCCGACTAGGTCACGCCGAGGTACGTTCGCGCGACGCCCTCATCGTGCAGCAGCGCGTCTCCCGTTCCAGTCATGACGATCCGACCCAGGTCCATGACGTACGCCTGATCCGCCAGTCTGAGCGCGCGCAGAGCGTTCTGCTCGACGAGCAGCATCGTGACACCCTGCCGCCGCAGGTCCGCGAGCGCCTCGAAGACGCGGGCCACCACGAGCGGCGCGAGCCCGAGTGAGGGCTCGTCCAGCAATAACAGGCGCGGCTCGGCGAGAAGCGCGCGGGCGATCGCGAGCATCTGCTGCTCGCCGCCGGAGAGAGTGCCGGCGAGGAGCGCGCGGCGCTCGTCGAGGATGGGAAAGCGCTCGTACGCGGAGGCGATGCCCGATCGATCGCGCCCTCGCAGACCCAGAAGCAGATTCTCCTCGACGGTCATGCGCCCGAGGATCTCGCGGCCCTCGGGCACCTGAACGATGCCCGCGCGGACGATCTCGTGCGGAGGCTTCCCGGCGATGTCGCGTCCCTCGAAACGGATACGGCCGCTCGCCGGGACGAGGCCGCTGATCGCGGCGAGCGTGCTGGACTTCCCAGCCCCGTTCGCGCCGATGAGGGCCGTTACCTGTCCGGGCTCAGCGCCGAAAGAGATGCCGTGCACCGCCTCGACCGCGCCGTAGCGCACGCGGAGGTCACTGACCTCGAGCAGGCCGCTCAGGCGACGTCCTCGCTGCCGAGATACGCCTCGCGCACGACCGCGCTGCCCTGGATCTCCGCGGGCTCGCCCTCGGCGATCTTCCGGCCGAAGCTCAGGACCGCGATGCGCTCGCAGGTCCCCATCACGAGACGCACGTCGTGTTCGATCAGCAGGATCGTGAGGCCCTCGTCGACCAGCGCGCGGATCAGCTCGCGAAGCCGGCCGGTCTCGGCAGGATTCATCCCGGCGGCCGGCTCGTCGAGCATCAGCAGGCGCGGCTCCGAGGCGAGGGCGCGTGCGATCTCGAGCCGGCGCTGATCGCCGTAGGAAAGCTCTCCGGCGAGCGCCTCCGCGCGTCGGCTGAGGCCTACGCGCTCGAGGAGCGCCCGCGCGCGGTCACGGTCGGCCCGGTCCGGGGCACCGCGCGGCCAGAGCCGGCGCAGCGCGTCCGACCGCATTCGAACGTGACGTCCGACGAGGACGTTCTCGATCGCGCTCAGCCCTTTGAAGAGGCGTACCCCCTGGAACGTGCGAGCGATGCCCCGCGCCGTGAGGGCGTGCGGCGGCGCGCCGGTCACGTCCGCGCCCGCGAGTCGGATCGCCCCAGCGTCCGCGCGCAGATGACCGGAGATGAGGTTGATGAGCGTCGTCTTCCCGGCGCCGTTCGGCCCGATAAGCCCGAAGGCCTGGCCCTGCGAGATCGCCAGGTCGACCGCGTTCACGGCGACGACCCCGCCGAAGCGTTTGGTGAGGCCCGCCGCCTCAAGCAACATCGGCCGCCCCGATCTCCTGCAGCCGGCGCGTGCGCCGAAGCTGCGCGATGGTCACGAGGCCGCGCGGCAGGTAGATGATCACGAGCAGCAAGATCAGGCCTTGGAGGATGTCGCGGTAGTCCTTGAGTGGCCGCAGTACCTCCGGCAGGGCGGTGAGGAGTGCCGCTCCAAAGATCGGCCCGAGCGGATTGGGGATGCCGCCGACGACCCCGAAGACGAGGATTTGCACGGCCTTCGAGAATGCGAAGTCGTTCGGCTCGATCGAGAACGTGAGGTGCGCGGAGAGACCGCCGGCCCACGCCGCGAGCAGCGCACCGGAAACGAACGCGCCGAGCTTGTAGCGGTGGACCCGGATGCCCTGGCTCGCCGCGGCGGTCTCGTCCTCGCGAATCGCCGCCCACGCGCGTCCGACGGTCGACCCTTGCACGCGCCACAGGACGTACGCGACCACTGCGAGGGAGACGTAGATGTGCCAGATCTCGGTCGTCGGGGGGATGCCGTTGAGGCCCTGGCCCTTCCCGGTGATCGGCGTCGCGAGGAGGATCACCCGCACGACCTCGCCGAAAGCGAGCGTCGCGATCGCCAGATACACGCCCCGCAGGCGGAAGACGGTGAGGCCGAGCGGGGCTGCGGTCGCACCGGCTGCGATCGCGCCGATCACGAGCGCGATGGGAAACGGCGTGCCCAGGTGGCGACCGAGCAGCGCCGAGACGTAGGCGCCGATGGCCATGAACGCAGCGTTCCCGAGCGTGAGCTGCCCCGCGTAGAGCGTGAGCCAGATAGAGAGCGCGAGGAGCGCGTTGACCCCGACGAGCGCGATGAGCGTCGAGTACGCCGAGAGAAAGTCGCGGACGACTTCCATCAGACGCGGTCCGCCGTACGCTGACCGAGAAGTCCGGACGGCCGCAGGACCAGGACGATGAACAGCAGACCGAACGCGAAGGCGTCGCGCAACTCCGCCGGCAGGTAGACGAGGCTCGCGACCTCGCCCAGGCCGAGGATGTACGCGCCGAGTACCGCGCCGGGAAGGCTCCCCATGCCGCCCACGACCATGACGGTGAACGCGCGGAGTTCGAGCGGCAGACCCATCTTGGAGTCGACGGAGTCGTATGCGAAGCCAAGGAGCACCCCGGCGAGCCCACCGAGTCCTGACGAGATGAAGAACGTCGCAGCGATCGCTCGTTCGACGTCGACGCCAAGGATCCGCGCGGCGCGCGGGTTCTCGGCGAGCGCACGAATGTCTCGTCCCAGGCTGGTCGCGCGGACGACGTACGTGAGCCCGAGCATGAGGACGATCGCGAGGACGATGATCGCGATGCGGACCCCCTCGAGGGTCGCGTCGCCGATGTGTAGCAGGAACGAGGGGACCGTGCCGCGCGGGAACGTGATGAAGTCGCCGCCGTAGCGAAGCTCGACGAGGCGGACGACGATGAGGGTCACCGCCAGGCTCGAGATCATCGCGGAAAGGGGTGGCGCCCCGCGCCGGCGCAGCGGGGCAAAGGCGATGCGGTCGAGGACGATCCCGAAGATACCGGTCGCGAGGAACGCAATGACGATGGCCGCGTACCACGGCATGCCGAGTGTCGCGATGACGAAGAGCGCAGTGAAGGCGCCGAGCATGAAGACGGTCGGATGCGCCAGATTCAAAATGTCGAGGACGCTAAAGACGAGCGCGAATCCGACGGCGAAGAGCGCGTAGATGCTGCCGATGAAGATCGCGTTGTAGAGCTGTTCGAGCATCTAATTAGAGAGTCTGACCGGCGGGGGCTGGAGCAAGCGGCGCAGCAGAGTGCCGCGGGTGGCACGGGGAGCGGCCTGCCCGCGCGATGCGCGGGTGCCCCGGGGCCCCGTCCGCGCGTGCACACGCGCGCGGACCCATGGCGTCGCGGTACGGGGAGGGTGCGCGAGCGCGGGCGGGCCGCTCCCCGGGACAGGACCCGCGGCACCGCCGTGGTGTGCTCTAAGCCCAGCCGATCACTGGAAGGGCATGAACTGCCCGTCCTTCACGGTCATGACGAACGTCGGCTGCTTCACGTCGTGCTCGGGGGTGAACGAGAACGGGCCGAGCGGCGTCGCGAGATCGCGCACCGCCTCCAGCTGAGTCTTCACCTGCGCCTTGTCGGTCATGCGGCTCGTCCGCTTCATCGCGTCGATCAGCGCGAGCATCGCGGTGTACGACTGCGCCGCGAACTGGTCGGGGTCTTTCGAATAGGCCTGCTTGTAGGCGGCGATGAAATCGGTATTGGTCTTGTCGGTGCTTGCCTTCGACCACGCCGTGCCCACGATGATGAGGCCGGCGTTCTGGTTCGCTAGTAGCGCAGAGGAGTTGAGCCCGTTCCCGCCGATGACGCGCTTGCCGGGCATCTGTTTCGCGATCTCATCGAGGATCTTCCCCGCCGGACCGGCGAGCGACGACGCCACGATCGCATCGGGGTTCTCGGCCTTCGCCGCGGTAACGAACGGCGCGAAGTCGACGTCGGTGGCGCGGTACGGGATTTCCTTCGCGACGGTGACGCCGTTCGCCTTGAACGCGTCCTTGAAGATCGTCAGGTCGTCGAGCTCGAATTTCCCGTCGCCGTAGATGATCACGACTTTCTTGAGACCGAGCTTGGACGTCGCCGCCTTGACCGTCTCGGGCACCGCGCTCTGCTCGCCGAGCGAGGCGCGGAAGATCCAGTCGCACGGACCGTAGTCGCACTTGCCGACGATGCCGATACCGGTGTTCGAGATCGCGATGACCGGCGTGCTCGCGGCCTGGGCGACCGGGTGTGCGCCCGCCGCGGTCGCTGACAGCGTCGGTCCGAGTATGGCCGCGACCTTGTCCTGCTCGATGAACTTCTTGAAGACGGTGATTCCCTGATCCTTGGTCGAGCCGTCGTCCTCGACGATGAGCTGGATCTTCTGCCGGCCGTTCTGGAACCCGCCGGTCGCGTTGAACTGGTCGACGGCCAGCTGCGCCCCGTTGGTCTGCTGCGGGTTGTAGAAATTGGCGGCGCCGGTCTTCGAGGTTGCGAGCCCGATCTTGACGTCGGGCAGCGGGCCGAGGCTCGCGGATCCGCTCGCCGTCGTATCACCGGTACCTCCGCACGCTGAGATCACGACCGACAGCGCGGCGACCGCGGCCACCAGACACCGGAGCTTCATCTTTGTCCTCCCGCGCGCGCGCCGCGCGCATCGATGCTAGCGAACGTCGAGCGCTTCGCACACCGCGGTCTGACTCCCGCCGGGGGTCGGGCCGCCGGCGAGGACGAGGATCGCACCCCGAGGCACGCCGCTCGTGCCGCCAACGGCAGCGACGCCGATTCCGTGGCGCGGCGTGGGCAGGTCTGGGCCTCGCGACCACGCGCCGGTCCGCTCGTCATAGATCTCGACCTCTTTGAAGGTGCCCGACGGCTGCTCGCCGCCGATGAGGTAAATGCGGCCGTCCCACGCCGCGGAGCCGACACCGCCTCGCGGTGTCGGCGCGTCGGCGAGTTTCTCCCAGCGATCGGCCTGCGGCAGGTAGCACTCGAGCGTCCCGAGGTTCGCCGTGAGCGAGAGACGCCGGCCCGCGACGGCGCAGACCCGACCGTGGAGCTCGACCGCCCCAAGATGATCTCGAGGCGTCGGGATCGCCGAAAGGGTGCGCCAGCCGCGGGTCGTGACGTCGTACTCGTACGTCGGCGAGATGAGACGCGAACCATCGGCACCGCCGATGATGTAGATCTTCGTATTGATCGCGACTGCCGCGCCGGCTGCCCGCGGCGACGGCATCGGCGCGATCTCCGACCATCGACCGGTCGACACGTCCAGGCGGAACGACCGCGCGGTCGCGCTGCCGGCGTACCCGCCGAACACATAGACGCCCTCGTCTCCACTGGTCTGGATCCCGAAGACCGCCGCGGACATCGCGTGATCGACACCCTGGGGCAGGTCCGCGATGCGGTCCCAGCGGCCGGTCACGGCGTCGTAGCGCTCGACGCGGTCCGGGCCGCCGAACCCGCCGATCACGTACACCTTGTCCTGCTGGTAGACCGCGGCCGCGACCTCGCTGCGCGGCGTCGGGATATCCGCGAGCCGGCGCCACGCGACAGGAGCGGAGGCCGTGGCCGGGCCGGTGCTCGTGGGACTGGCCGCCCGGGGCGGCGTGCCCACTGGGGCGGGCGGAGCGGTGCACGCTGCCAGCGCGAGAGCGATCAACCCGAGCGACCGTCGCATCACTCCTATATATAGGTGCGGATGCCAGACGAGGTCATCACCGCCGCCGCGGGCCTCGTTGCGTCCTTCCTTTCGGGATTGCTCGGCATCGGCGGTGGGCTGGTGCTGACGCCGCTCCTCCTGTACCTGCCGCCGCTCGTCGGGGGAGTAGCGATCCCGGTGAAGATCGTGACCGGTCTCACCATCGTGCAAGCGATCTCGGGAAGCCTCCTCGGCGCGATACGGCATCGCTCCTACGGGAACGTCTCCGTGCCACTGGTCTGGCTCATGGGGCCACCGAGCGCGATCGCATCGCTCATCGGGGCGCTCGTATCGCAAGGGACCTCCGACCGCGTGTTGCTTCTGATCTTCGCGGTGATGGCCTTCGCCGGCGCGGTGATGCTCATGCTTCCGGTGGAGCCTCGAGATGCGAACACGATCGCCGTGCGCCGGCCGCTCGCGATCGCGATCGCCCTCGTGATCGGATTCTTCGGCGGCATGGTGGGCATCGGCGGCATCGCTTTCATCATCGCCGCGCTCGTTTACATCCTGCGGGTGCCCGCACGCCTGGCCATCGGCACCTCGCTGGGCATAGGGCTCTTTGCGGCGGTCGCCGCGCTCGTCGGTAAGGCCGCGACCGCGCAGATCGATGCGCCGCTCGCCTCTATCGTTTTCGTCTCAGCGTTGGTGGCGTCTCCGATGGGCGCGGCCGTGAGTGTCCGCACACAGCCACGCCTACTGCTCGGGATCCTGTCCGCGATCGTGATCGTCGCGGCCGTCCGCATCGCGATCACTGCGCTCACGGGACGATAGGGCTGGCGCGGGCGACTGCCCGCGCCCTACCATCGGGGGCGAGTGAGAGGGGAAGCGCTCGCGTCCCTCGCGCGTCGGTACGGCACCGCGATCGCGGCGGTCGCGATCACTGTGGCACTGAAGTTCTTGGTCGATGGACTGGGAACCGATCACCCCTACGTCTTGCTGCCGGTGCCGGTTGCGATCGCCGCCTGGTATGGGGGCCGCGGCCCGGGTCTGCTCGCCGCGGCGCTCATCGCCGTGGTCGGTGCCTTCTTTGCCTGGCCGGGCGTCCCGCAAGACTCTGGTGATCTCATCGCACTCGCCGTCGTCACGGTGGAGGCCGTGGTCATCGTCGCGATCACCGTGGGTCTCAAAGACGCGCTGAGTCGCGCCGAGGCCTCGCGAATCGCCGCGGACGAGGCCCAGCGCGAGCTCCACTTCGCGGTGGCGGTCCGAGATGAGGTCCTGGATATCTGGACGGAGAAGGTGCGCGGACCGCTCGCGCGGCTCGAAGCGACGGCAACCCAGGCCCTTCGCACCCTCGAGCGAGATGGGTACCACGGTTCCGCGACCGGCCCGATCCGCTCGATCGTCGACGACGCCGGGCTGCTCACCCGCGTGACCGCAAGCTGGAGGGGTCCTGCGAATCCAACCCGACACGATGACTCGTAGCGGTCGGTGAGGGAGGTCGTCGTCCACTTCGCGCCGAACGAGATCGAGGCGCAGACCGCCGCCGGCGCGCTGCGGGCGAACCGCCTTCATCCGCGGGTCGCTCGCGACGATGCGGACGCCATGCTCGGAATCGCTGGCGGTATCTCGATGGGAAGGTTCGTGGTCCTCGTGCCCGATGACGAGGCCGGAACCGCGCGCGAGATCCTGCGTCCCCAGAGGGGAAGAAGGCGCGCCCGCCGCTAGCGCGTCCCGGTCTCGCGCTCCTTCGGGACGATCTCCTCGCGATCGACAGCTAGGCGGACCTCGCCCTCCGCGATCCGGAGGATGTCATCGCGCGATATCTCAGCGAGCTTGCCGCCCCCGAACAGGCGCTCGAGGGAGGCCCCCGCCTTCACGGTGAATCCGAGAAGCGCGCCGGTGGCCGGATCGAAGCGAACCTCCTCGACCGCGCCGACAACATCACCGTCGCGGTCCTTGACGGTGTCGCCCTTCTGGATCGCCGGCCGATCCCGTTCCTCCATGGCCGAGGGCTCGTTGATCGGCCACAGGTAGGCATTGGGGGGAAACTCGTATCCGGTCGGGGCCGTCCAACCCGGCTCCGGAGCAACGTAGTCGCCCTCCTCGAAGGTCGGCTGCGTCTTGAGCTCCTCTTTCGTCAGGCCGAGAGTGACTTTCTCGCCCTTTGCGTCCGCGGCCTCGAACGCGTCCTCGCCGACGATGACCTCACGGCCAAGCAGCCCGCCTGTGCTGACCACGAACCCGGTGATCCTTTCGGTCGCCGGATCGACGATGACGCGGCGGACCTTGCCGGCGTCGTGGCCGTCCTTCGTCCTGACCCTGGCTCGTAAGTCGATGCGCATAAGCTCCTCCGGTTCGGCCTTCGGCCCGCGGGACTCCCCGACTCTAGTACGGAACGTCGAGGTTGCCGCTGCGCCGGACGCCCGTGCCCTCGAGAAACCCGGCGAGTCCGCGCTGCTCGCCGCGCAGCGCGTCAAGCAAGCGCAGCGCTTCATCTACGGTCAGGTCGCGGCGGAAGTCGGTCAGAGCGCTCTGGACCGACGGTGGCTGCGAAGGGCTCGCCGGCGCCGTGGCGCCCGGTTGCGGGCTGCCGCCCGGAGCGCCCGAACCGCTCGGCCCGCTCGGTCCCGGTCCTGGACTCCCCCCCGGTGGCGGCTGCTGTCCGGGCGGCGGCGTTTGCCCCTGCGGGTTCCGGGCCTGCGGGCGAATGAGCTCGAGGATCTTGTCGATCAGTTCGATGTTGAATTTCGCGTCGCGGTCGGTCGGATCGAGTCGCAACGCCTCGACGTAGGACGCGCGCGCGTCGAGGATCCGGCCCAGACGGAAGAGTGAGTTGGCACGGTCGTAAAACGCGATCTCGCGCGTGCTTCCGCCTTTCGCATTGTCCAGCGCGCGCCCATATGCAACGAGGGCGCGGTCATGATCGTTCAGCTTCGCGAGCGTGTTCGCAAGGTCGACCGCGATCTCGGGCGAGGCCGGCCGGGCAACCTGAAGGTCGCGGTACCGCGCGAGCGCCCCCGCGGGGTCGCGCTGGAAGAGATCGTTCGCGGCATCGACATCAGCGGCCATCGGATCGCTCGGCGCGCACGCGGTAAGGCCCAGCAGCGCGGCGCCGAGGAGACCCAGAAGCCGACGCCGCGGCGTCGAGCGAGCGCCTCTAACCCGGGGCCGCGGCATCGGTCGGCGCTCGTCGATGAGCCAATCGAGGATCAGGGCTGCGACCGCGAGAGCGAGGAAGATCTGGTAGCGATCCTCGGGGCTCACTGCGCCCTCGCTCGTCGGAGCACCGGCGTCGATGGCACGGAGCGCGTCGGCGAGCGAGCGCGCCGCGGTCTCGCCGTCGTAACGAAAGTAGCGGCCACCGCCCTGCTCGGCGAGCGCTACAAGGCGCGACTCGTCCAAGCGGCTCGTGATCTGGGTGCCGTTCGCGTTCACGAGCATCTGCTGGAACTGGCCCTTCGCGTCATAAACCGGGACGGGGCCGCCCTCGGGCGTGCCGATCCCGAGCGTGTACACGCTGATGTTCCGTTGGAGGAGCGGCTCGAGCACCGGAAGGTCGGGCGAGAGGTCCTCGCCGTCCGATATCACGACGATGGCTTTCGCGCGCGCACGGCTCGCGGCATCGGCCGGAAACACCGCCGCCGCGCCCTGCAGCGCCGCGCGCAGAGACGAACCAGGCGTGATCTTGAAGCCGCGGCCGGAGGTGTCGAGCGCAGGACCCACGATCTTGGTGTCGGCGGTGAGCGGATAGCGGAGCACGCTCGTCCCCGCGAAGAGGGTCAGTCCGACTCGACCCCCCGCGAGCTGCTGGCCCAGGATCTGAACGGCCTGCTGCGCGATGTGCAGGCGGTCGGGCGCCACGTCCTTCGTGGCCATGCTCTGCGATACGTCGAGCGCGATCACCGTGTCGACCTGCGCGGTCGCGCCGCGGCGCTGGACTTCGCCGATCTCCGGGCCGGCAAAAGCCGCGGCGACGCCGAAGCAGGCCACGCCCACGAGGACGATCTTCGCGACCTGCCGCGCAGGGCTCGCTGAGGCGAATCGAGCGCCGGACCGGCCGAACGCCGCGAGCGCCCGGCGCCGGCGCACGAGCGTCACCACGCAGAGGACCGTGATGGCCCCGGCCGCGAGCGCCAGGGGCGCGAGCTCGGGGTGCGCGAACACCAGATTCACGGGCTCCTCCGGAAGAGCGTCGCCGCGAGCGCGACCTCGACGAAGAGGAGGAACGCGCCGAGCCCGAGGAACAAGAGGTGGGCCTCCTGGTAGTCGGTGAACTCGCGGGTGCCCACGTGCGACTTCTCCAGAGACTCGATCTCGCGATAGACCTCGGCGAGCGAGTTCTCGTCCGAGACGCTGTAGTAATGACCGCCGGTCTGCTCCGCGATCTTTCGCATGAGCTGCTCGTCGACGGTGTCGGAGGCCCGGTCCTTGTCGGCGCCGGCCTGCAGCGTGATCGCGCCGATGGTGTAGACGCGCACGTCGAGAAGCTGGGCCATGTTCGCCGCATCGAGCGGCGTGATGTCGCCGCTGTTGTTCTCGCCGTCCGTAAGGAGGATCACGACCTTCGACTTCGCGTCGGAGTCGCGTAGCACGTTGATCCCCGTCGCGAGTCCGGTGCCGATCGCCGTTCCTCCGGCAAGCGCGCCCGTGTCGACGGGAGCGACGAGCTTTTGCGACGCTATGTAGTCGAGCGTGGGTGGACCGAGAACGATCGCCTCGCCGCTGAACACGACGATCCCCACGCGATCGTTCTTGAGGCTGCCCAGAAACTCGTTGACGACGCGCTTGACGGCGTCGATCTTCGATGAGCCGCCGAAGCCGCGCTCCGACATGGACCCTGAGGTGTCGATGACCAGGACCACGTCGATGCCTTCGGACACCGACTCGACCGATGCGCGCACGATCTGCGGACGGGCGAGCGCGACGATGAAGAGCACGAGTGCCGCGACCCGCAAGGCGACGAGGGTCCAGCGCATCCGCACGCGGATCCCGGGCGGCGACACGGGAAGCAGGCCAAGCGACGAAAAGAGCAGCCCCGCGCCGGGGCGCCGTCCGCGCAGGACGCTCAGTAGGGTTCCGGCGATGACGACGGCGAGCAGCGCGAGGAGCCAGGGGTCTTGGAAGTGGAGCGTGGTCACGTCGGTCACGAGGGCTGCCCCTGCATGAGGTCGTACTGCTCGGCGACCGCCGCTCGCCGCATGGCGTCGAGGGCGCTGCGGAGGGCGTGGTGCGCTCGGGCCGGGTACGAGATCGAACGATGGAAGCGCGCGACCTCTCCATCGTGAAGGACGTCGTAGATCGTCGCGATTTCCGTGCGGTCGATGCCCGCGCGGAGCATGTCCTCGCGGAGCTCTCGGGGGGTGCGCTCGGTCGCCGACAGCCCAAAGCGATCGCGCACGTACGCGCGAAGCGCTCGGGACAAGAGCGCGTAGTGCTCGGCGTAGCGTCCCTTCTCGGGCAGCCCCAGCGCCGCGACCCGATTCAACTCGGCCATGGCGCGCTGCGCCGGGGTCAGCTGGATGTCGCCTTCGGTCTTGCCCGCGCCGGCACGCCGAGCCGCGGCGCGGCGGGTCTGGCGGATGATCAGGGCGAGCATCACCAGCACCACGACGGCGAGCGCGGCCTGGACGACGATGGGCGAGATCTGTGGCGCGGCGCCGGGCAAGCGGAGCTGCGGCTTCCACGGTTTGATGTCGTCGGTGGATTCGCTCGGCTGGACGACCGTCGTGATGACGATCGGGATCTCCGCGGTCGGCGCGACGCCGATCGCGCCTCCCGGTCCCTGGTAGGTCACGCCGATCGCGGGGAATACGAGATCTCCCACGCGGAAGGCCGTGAGCTTGTACCGGAAGGTGTACCGCATGCGGCCGTTCGCAATCTTGGTGAGCTGCGGGGGGAGTGCTTCAAGTATTTCGAACTCGCCCATCGTCCGGCCCACACCACTGTCGCTGACGGCGTAGCCCGCGTCGGCTTCGATGACCAGCGTGAGCGCGATCGGGTCGCCGATAGTGATCCCGCGCTTGTCCAACGTCGCGGACGCGCTGACCGGCGCGTCGGCCAATACCGCCGAGCCGAACGCAACGAACGCGAAGGACATGACCGCGACGATCACGGGGACGCGCATCAGTTTCGCCTCGACCGCGCGTTGAAGAGTGCGAGCAGCGCCGGCACGTACGGACGATCCGTCGAGATCTCGACGCGGTCGACGCCCATGCGGCTGAAGGTCCGGAGGCGATGGGCCCTGCGCTCGCGTGCAGCGCGCGCGTAGGTCTCACGGATCGCCGCGGCCGAGGTGTCCACGTAGCCGACGCTTCCGGTCTCGGCGTCCTCGAGCGCGAGCAGGCCGACCGACGGCAGCTCGAGCTCGCGGGGGTCGTTCAAGATGAGGGCGATCACGTCGTGCTTGTGGCCGAGCGCGCGAAGCGGCGCCTCAAAATCGAAGTCGAGGAAGTCCGAGAGGACGAATACCACATTGCGCTTCTTGGTGACGTTCGCGAGGAAGTCTGTGACGCTCGCGATCTCGGTGCGCGAGCGGCGCGGCTCGGCGAAGAGCAGCTCTCGGATGACGTGCAGCAGGTGATGGCGCCCCTGGCGCGGCGGGAGAAACTCGCGTACCCCGTCGGCGAAGAGGACGAGACCGATGCGATCGTTGTTGTGCAGGGCCGTCACCGCCAGGAGCGCGGCGACGTCCGTCGCGAGCTCGAGCTTGTTCACGTTCGCGGTGCCAAACCAGCCGCTCGACGAGACGTCGACCGCGAGGTAGATATTGAGCTCGCGTTCCTCGCGGTATTTCTTGATGTAGGGCACGTTCATCCGTGCAGTGACGTTCCAGTCGATGCTGCGGATGTCGTCGCCGGGCTCGTACTCGCGCACTTCCTCGAAATCGAGGCCTGACCCCCGGAACACGCTGCGATAGGTCCCGACGAGTGCCTCATCGGCGAGGATCCGCGCCTTGATCTCCACCTGTTTGACGACCCGTAGGACCTCGGGCGGGACGGGCTCGAGGCGACGTTCCGCGGCCTGCGTCATCTCACGGGACCGGAACGTTGTCGAGGACGCGGCCGATGACGACCTCCGGCGTGATCTCCTCCGCTTCGGCTTCGTACGTGACGATGAGCCGATGGCGCATGACGTCAAGGGCGACGGCCTTCACGTCGTCAGGCAGCACGTAGTCGCGCCCATCGAGGAACGCGTGCGCGCGGGCCGCGAGCGACACGTAGATCGTCGCCCGCGGCGAGACGCCGTAGGCGATAAGCGGCTTCAGGTCGGCGAGCTTGGGCCCCTGTGGGTCGCGCGTCGCAAAGACGACGCGCACGATGTAGTCCTTCACGGCGTCGTCCATGTGGACCTGCCGCACGGCGGCACGGGCGCCCTGGATGGCGGCCGGCGTGGCGAGCTTGCGCGGCACCGCCGCCTCCTCGATGGTGTTGCGGTCCATGATTACGCGCTCTTGGTCCTGCGTCGGGTAGCCGATGACGACCTTCATCATGAAGCGGTCGACCTGGGCTTCCGGAAGGCGGTAGGTGCCTTCGTGCTCGATCGGATTCTGCGTCGCCAGCACGGTGAAGAGCGCGGATAGCGGATGCGTCTCGCCGCCGATCGATACCTGACGCTCCTGCATCGCCTCGAGCAGCGCGCTCTGCACCTTCGGCGGCGCGCGGTTGATCTCGTCGGCGAGAAGGAGGTCGGTGAAGATCGGCCCCAGCCGGGGCCTGAAGGTCTGCTCCGAGGGGATGTAGATCATGGTGCCGTTGAGGTCCGCCGGCAGCAGATCGGGCGTGAACTGAATCCGCTTGAACGACGCGTCGATCGTGTCGGCCAGCGTCTTCACGGCGAGGGACTTTGCCAGCCCGGGGACGCCCTCGATCAGGAGATGCCCGCTGCACAGCATGCCCATGAGCAATCGGTTGACGAGATAGTCCTGACCAACGATCACCCGGTGGATCTCGTGCAGGACCGGCGCGATGAAATCGCCGCGCCGGAGTACCGACTCGTTCGGCACGGGCGCACGAAACGTGGTCGCCACCTCTCAACAGATTAGAGGCTGACTCGACGGTTGGTTCGTTCTAGGGCGTGGATGTTTAGGGCTGCCATGGGAGAAGGCGTCGGCGACTCGCACTAGGCTGCCGACGTGCGGCGGCTCATGTTCAGCCTCTGGTATTGGCTCCCGCGGCGGCCGCCGTGGGACACGGGCATCGTTCCGCCGGAGGTCGAACGCTTCGTCGCATCGCATGCGCCCGGTCGCGCCCTGGACCTTGGGTGCGGCACCGGGACGAACGTCGTGTATCTGGCGGATCAGGGGTGGACCGCGCTCGGGGTGGATTTCGCCGGGCGTGCGATCGCCAAAGCGGTGCGGCGCGCGAGCGTCGCCGGGGTTTCCCGCTGGTGCGAGTTCCGTGTCGGGGACGTGACGCGGCTCGATGGGACCCTGGGCCCCTTCGACCTGGCCCTGGACGTAGGCTGCCTGCACTCGCTGCCCGCGTCCAGGCGCGGCGCGTATTCGGTCGGGCTGGCGCGCCTGGTCCGTTCCGGCGGGACGTACCTGCTCTACGCGTTCGCGCCGGGTGGTCCGGCCGTCGGCATGACGCGCGACGACGTCGCCGCGACGTTCGCGGACACGTTCCAGATCACGCGCATCGAGGAGGGCAGAGGGCGACCTTCGGCGTGGTACACGCTCATGAGGCGTTAGCCTTTTCTTGATGGCCCCGTAGCTCAGTGGATAGAGCAGCAGCCTTCGAAGCTGTTGGTCGGGAGTCCGAGTCTCCCCGGGGTCGCAGATCCGGTACCGCGGTACCGACTGGCGGTCCTATTCGTCCGAGACTGAGAAATCGGCACGCTCGCGAGCATGCGAGCGTGCACGAAATGTGGCGAGCTCAAGCCGCTTGAGGCGTTTCCTCCAGTGCGGAGAGGTGAGCCGAAGCTCCAGACCTGGTGCCGCGACTGTTTCGCCCAGGCGAACGCGCGGAATTATCGGAAGAACCACGAGCGTGAGAAGGCAAGGCTTCTCCGGCAAGTTGCAGAGCGGCGCGCGGAGGTACGGCAGAAGATCATCGAGTATCTCCGCGACCACCCATGCGTGGACTGCGGCGAGACGGACATCGTGGTCCTTGAGTTCGACCACGTTGGCGAAAAGATCGCAAACATATCTACTTACGCGAACGCCGGAAGGACTTGGGAACGTGTACTCGCTGAGATCCAAAAGTGCGAGGTCCGCTGCTCCAACTGTCATCGTCGAAAGACACTCGAGCGCTCATCCTCACGACGAGAATCTCAGACGACGCGCCCGGCCGAGTCGCGCCCAAGGCCGGTACAACTACTGATCGATGCGGCTCTCGGTGTCCGCGTCTGTCGTGTCTGCCAGAAGACAAAGCCCTTGACAGAGTTCCCCTTCCGATCGCTCAGGCGTCAGACACGCCAATGGATTTGCCTTCTTTGCCAACGCGCGTACACAAACGCGTGGTATTCGAGGAACCGGAAGAAACAGATCGCGAATGCCAGGGTTCGTAGGGATCATCAGGCCAGGGAACTCCGCGCTTGGGTGCGCGAATATTTGAAGACGCATCCATGCCTCGATTGCGGCGAGTCCGACATCGATGTTCTTGACTTTGATCACTTGCGCGACAAGCTCGCAAACGTAAGCAACCTCAGTCACGCCGCGGTCTCACTAGAACTACTGAAGCGCGAGGTTGAGAAGTGTGTGGTCCGATGCGCTAACTGTCATCGTCGGAAGACCGCCCACGAAGTACTGAGTTACAGAGTCAAATGGCTCCTACAGCGACCCGGGCGGGACTCGGACCCGCGGCCCTCACATTCGTAGTGTGATGCTCTATCCACTGAGCTACCGGGTCGTGGGATGAATTCTAGCTCAGTTGGCTCAAGACGCGATCCAATCCACGCACATCCCCATCGAACTCCGCCGGCAAAATGAACGCGCGCATTCCCGCGCGCTCCGCTCCCGCATCAACGGCGTGGTCTCCGACCATCAGCGTCTCATTCGGCGCGACGCCAAGCGACTTCGCGGCCGCGAGAAAGATCGCCGGATCCGGTTTCTCCGCGCCGACCTCGAACGAATGCGTGAACGAATCGACGAGACCCTCGAGCCCGTGCTTGGCGAACACCGGACGCAGGTCCGCGGGCACGTTGCTCACGACGCCGACCCGAAGCCCACGGTCGCGTACCGCACGCAAAGTCGGACCCGTATCCGTGTAGGGCACCCACGAATGCGGATCCATCACCCGCTCGTAAAGCTCTCGCGACAGGTCCGGGACGACGCGATCCGCGCGGGTGAACAATGCCGTCCAGACGCGCCGGTGCGCCTCGGGCGAAAGATCACGTCCTTTGGCGATCTCTTCCGGCGTCTTCCCCGCCGCCCAGAGCTCATCCCACAGAGCGCGCGCGAGGCCGATGCTCATCGGCACGCCGGACCGCGCCGCGAACGACAGGATGACCTCCGGCGCGTGCGGAGCGTGAAAGAGCGTGTCGCCCCAATCGAAGAGCACCGCGCGCAGGTGCGGTCTTACTTGCGTAGCCACTCGTGCTCGGGATCGAAGGTCACGCACCACTTCCGCACCGGACCCGCCATCACGTTCAGGTAGTAGAGCTCGTACCCCGGCGCAGCGGACACGGTGTGGTAGCCGCGCGGCACGAGCACGACATCGCCGTCGCGCACCGCCACCGTCTCGTCGAGCGTGCGATCGGCCGTGTATACGCGCTGCACCGCGAAGCCATTCGCCTGGCGCAGCCGGTGGTAGTACGTCTCCTCGAGCTGTGTCTCCTTCGGCGGGTCGTTGGTGTCGTGTTTGTGCGGCGGGTAGCTCGACCAGTGACCCGCGGGCGTAATCACCTCTGTCACCAGGAGCGATTCGGCGGCGGCGTCCTCCATGAGGATGTGATGGATCGTCCGCTCCATGCTGCCGCTGCCGCGGACCTCGCGCCGCATGTCGGCTGGCCGGATGTGGCGTGGACGTTCCCCGCGCTTCGCCGGGGCCGATGCGATCGCGATCTCCACGTCCACCTTCACCGCGCGCATCTCGATGCTCGCGCCGGGAGGCGCGTAGATCGCGTGCGGCGCACCGTCGAAGGGCGTCGCACGCTCCCCCACCTCCGGCCAGCTGACCTCGCCGACACGGACGGAACACCGGCCCGCGATGACGACGACGCACACCTCGGAGTCCTCGGCCTCGACAACGAACCGCCCGCCCTTGGGGATCCAAGTCGCGCTGAAGCTGACGTAATTCCATCCCGCCGTCTGGGGGGTCAAGCTCACTCGGCCATCCAGGCCGCGGACCAGCAGCGAGCGCGGGGTCACAGGTAGCGCCGCTGCTTCGGCTTCGTCTTCTCGTACGTGTTGCGGGCGTCGCGGACGCTCGCGGGTTCCGAGACCTCGGCGACGGGCACGTCCCACCACGACTCGTAGCTGGGCACGGATGCATAGCGATCTACCTCGATGTGGATCACGACCGTGCGGTCGACCTTCTTCGCCGCGGCAAGCGCCTCGCGTAGCTCGGCGATACCGCGCGCGCGGATCGCGTGGGCCCCGAGGCTTTCCGCGTTCGTCGCGAGATCGGTGGGGAGGTAGGGTGCGGGATCGCGCTCGCCGTCAAGACCCCGCGAGCCATCCTTGCCCTGGCGAAACTGCGTGCCGAAGCCATCGGTCCCGAGCGATCGTGAGAGACCGCCGATCGACGCGTACCCGTGGTTATCCACGAGGACGACGACGAGCTTCGCGCGCTCCTGCAGCGAGGTGACGATCGCCTCGTTCAGCATCAGGTACGAGCCGTCGCCAACGAGCGCATACACCTCGCGGTCAGGAGCGGCCATCTTCGCCCCCAGAGCGCCTGCGATCTCGTAGCCCATGCACGAGTAGCCGTACTCCACGTGGTACTGCTTGCGGTCGCGCGCGCGCCAGAGCTTGTGCAGGTCGCCAGGCATGGAGCCCGCCGCGCAGACCACGACATCGGTCGGTGAGGAGAACGTGTTCACGGCGCCGATCACCTCGCTCTGCGCGGGTAGGGGCCGGTGATCGAGCGAGTACAGCCGTGTGACCTCCGCATCCCACTCCCGCGCGAGGTTCGCGCATTCGTCGCGGTACGCCTTCTCGACGCGGTATCCGACACCCGCGAGCGCCTCGAGCGTCACCCGCGCGTCGGCGGTCACGGCGAGCGCGGCGTGCTTGGTCGAATCCAACTCCGCGACGTTGATGTTCACGAACCGCACCGCGTTGTTCTGGAAGGCCGACTTGGACGCCGTGGTGAAGTCACTCCATCGTGTGCCGATGCCGATCACCAGATCGGCCTCGTGCGCGAGGCGGTTGGCCGCCGACGTCCCCGTCACGCCGATCGCTCCGAGCGCGGCGGGGTGGTCGTACGGCAGCGATCCCTTCCCGGCCTGCGTCTCGGCGACGGGGATGCCCGTCTCCTCGACGAAGCGACGTAGCGCTTCGGAGGCGCAGGCGTAGATGACACCGCCGCCGGCGACAATGAGCGGCCGTTTCGCCGCGCGCAACGCCGCGACCGCTCTGGCGAGAGCGGCGGGTTCAGGCGGACGGCGATCGATGTGCCACACGCGTTTCGCGAGGAACTCGTCGGGGTAGTCATACGCCTCGACCTGGATGTCCTGCGGCAAGGCGAGCGTCACGGCACCGGTCTCCGCGGGGCTCGCCAGGACGCGCATCGCGGCGAACGCGGCGGGAATGATCTGCTCCGGACGCGTGATGCGGTCCCAGTAGCGGGAGACCGGCTGAAACGCGTCATTCACCGAGACGTCGCCGCGCGCTGGAACCTCGAGCTGCTGCAGCACCGGATCCGGGATGCGCGAAGCGAAGACGTCGCCAGGCAGGAGCAGCACCGGCAGCCGATTCACCGTCGCCAGGGCGGCGCCGGTGATCATGTTCGTCGCGCCGGGACCGATCGAGCTCGTGCAGGCGAAGGTCTGAAGGCGGTCCTTCATGCGCGCGTAGCCGACCGCCGAGTGCACCATCGACTGCTCGTTCCGGGCCATGTGATACGGCAACAGCTCGGGATGCTCGAACAGCGCCTCACCGATCCCGGCGACGTTGCCGTGACCGAAGATCCCCCAGCAGCCCGCGAAGAAGCGCTGCTCGACACCGTCGCGCTCGACGTATTGCGACGCGAGGAACCGCACCAACGCCTGGGCCATGGTCATATGCGTCACGTCGGCACCCGTCGCGCCAGAAGCGACTCGATCTCGGCGAGCGTGGGCATCGCGTCCGCGCACGCGAGACGCGACGCCACGATCGCCCCCGCGGCGTTCGCGACCTCGAGCGTCCGCGCGAGCGGCCACCCCGCGAGAATGCCGTGGCACAGCGCTCCGCCGAACGCATCGCCGGCGCCAAGACCGTTGAGCACGCGGGTCTCGACCGCAGGCACGCTCACCTCGTCGCCAGACGTCCGGGCGTAGGCGCCATCGCCGCCGCGCTTGACCACGGCGAGCCGCGGCCCCATCTCGAGCAGCGCGGCGGAGGCCGCTCGCGGATCGCGGAGACCGGTCGCCATCTCGACCTCATCGCTGTTGCCGACGACGACCGTCGCGTGACGCAGCGCCTGGCGCGCGTAGCGCCGCGCCTCCTCCTGGACCCGCCAGAACATCGACCGGTGGTCGAGGTCGTGGATGGTCACATCACGTCCGCCGCGAACCTCGAGCGCCGCCAGAGTGGCGGTACGGCTCGGCTCGTCCGAGAGCCCGGTGCCGGTGGTCCAAAAGAGCGGCGCCGCGGCGATGGCGTCCAGGTCGAGCTCATCGCGCGTGAGGTTCATGTCTGGCGCCTTGGGCTCGCGATAGAAGAGGAGCGGAAAGCGGTCCGGCGGATAGATCTCGCAGAAGACGATCGGCGTCCTCAAATATGGGTCGGTCCCGACCCAGCGCGCGTCCACGCCGAAGCCCGCCAGCGCCGTTCGGACGTAGTCGCCGAAGCCGTCGCGGCCGACCTTGGTGATGACCGCGGTACGTCGCCCGAGGCGCGCGGCCGCGACGGCGACGTTCGTGGCGCTGCCGCCGAGCGACTTCGCGAACGTCCGCACCTCGGCGAGCGGGACTCCAATCTGCTCCGGGTACAGGTCGACGCCGACCCGGCCCATCGTGATGACCTCGGGGCTACCCCTGCCGCCTCGCGGACCCGATGCGACGACCTGCTGCGTCAAAGAGATTCGCAGTCTAGAGTCGCGCCGAGTGAAGATCGCGATCCTCGGCGTCGGCCGCCTCGGAGCGTTTCACGCCAAAGCCCTGCGCGCGCTCCCGGGCGTCGACGAGCTGCGCATCAACGACGCCGACTCATCTCGCGCGGCCGCGCTGGCCAAGGAGCTCGGCGCCAAGCATGCCGCGTCGATCGACGCCGCGCTCGACGGTGCGGACGCGGTCGTCATCGTCACCCCGACGGGCACGCACGCCGAGCTCATTCGCCGCGCGCTCGACAGAGGTCTTGCCGTGTTCTGCGAGAAGCCGATCGCGCTCGACCTCGACTCGACGAAGCGCGTGGTCGAGCAGGTCGACAAGACGAAGGGGCGCGTACAGATCGGCTTCCAGCGCCGTTTCGACGCGGGCTTCCAGGAAGCGCGCCGCCGCGTGCGCGCCGGCGAGCTGGGCACCGTCTACAGCTTCCACATGACCAGCCGCGACGCGCTTCCGCCGCCCGACGCCTACATCGAGACGTCCGGCGGCCAGTTCGTGGATCAGCTCATCCACGACTTCGACGTGACCCGCTGGATGTTCGGCGACGAGGTCGAGGAGCTCTACGCCACCGGGTCCACTCTGGGCTTCCCCCAGTACGGCAAGTGGGGCGACGTCGCGACCTCCGCTGTTGTGCTGCGGCTGCGCGGCGGCGCGGTGGGAGCGCTCGAGGCCGCGCGGCACAACGAGGCCGGGTACGACATCCGCGTCGATGTCTACGGCTCCAAGGACACGATCGCCATCGGACTGGATCCCCGCACCCCGGTCACCTCCGTCGAGCGCGACGCGCCGCGCTTCAAGGACCCCGCGTATCCAACCTTCTTCGTGCGCTTCGACGCCGCGTATCGCGCCGAGCTCGCGCATTTCCTCCGGTTCGCGCGTGGCGAGGCCGAGAATCTCTGCACCGCACGCGACGGGATGGAGGCCCTGCGCATCGCGCTCGCGGCGCGGCGGTCGCTCAAGGAGCATCGTCCGGTAGCCCTCAAGGAGATCGCGTGACCGTCATGGTCCGATTCCTCGGGAGCGGCAACGCGTTCAGCGACGGTGGGCGGGCGAACGCCGCCATCCACGTCACCGCACCGGGCGTTTCGCTGCTGCTCGATTGCGGCGGCTCGGCGTTACCCGCCATCAAGAAGCACCTCGATCCCGCGAGCATCGACGCGATCGCGGTGACGCATCTCCATGGCGATCACTTCGGCGGGATCACCTTTCTGGTGCTCGAGCAGCATTTCGCCGGCCGAAAGCGCGAGCTGGTCGTGGGGGGTCCACCGTCGCTCGACCAGCGGCTGCGCGCGGCCGAGCAGGCGCTCTACCCGGACTTCTTCGGGCGGGTCGAGCTCGGCTTTCCGCTCCGTACGCTCGTGCTCGCCGAGAAACCGACTGAGCTTGGCGGTGCGCAGGTGAGCGCTCTCGAGGTCCGTCATGTACGCCTCTCGGAGCCGCACGGCCTGCGCGTCAAGGTCGGAGGCGCCCTGATCGCGTACTCCGGGGATGCGCGCTGGAGCGAACACCTCATACCGGTCGCCAGGGGCGCGGACCTCTTCATCTGCGAGGCCTCGTACTTCGACAGCGACGATCCCGCGCACATCTCGTACCGGCAGCTGATGGCGCACCGAGCCCAGCTCGGCGCGAAGCGGATCGTGCTGACGCACCTGGGCGCGGAGACCCTTGCGCATCTCACAGAACTGGAGCTCGAGCACGCCCAAGACGGGACGGTCGTCGAGGTCTAGAGGGGAGACCGGCCGCACGCCGGCCTCCCCGATGCGCTACTTCGCGGCGTCTACGTATTCGTTCGTCCAGGTCTTCGAGAGGTCGATCGTCTTGCCCTTGACATTGTTGTTGTAGGTCTGGAGGACCTTGAGGATGAAGTCGGGCGCTCCGGCGGGCATCTTCCCGTCCGGGCTGAACATCGGCATGCTGCCGGTCAGCGCGGTGAGGTACAGATCTTTGTCGCCCGCGTAGTAGTCGGCCGGGAGCTTGTCGGCGATCTCCTGCGGCGTGTGCGTCTGGATCCACTTGAGCGTCTTGACATACGCGTTCGCCACGCGCTGGACGACGCTCTTGTTCTGGGCGACCCAGTCAGCGCGCATGTAGATCGAGATGAAGGGGTAGTCACCGCCAAGAGCAGCACGGGTCAGCTCGGGGGTCCGAAGATCGATGAGGACCTTCGCGTCCCCTGTCTTGAGGAGGCGCGAGATCGTCGGCTCGGTCGTCATGCCGGCGTCGATCGTTCCCTGCTTGATGGCGGCGATGAAGGTGTCACCGGAACCGACGGCGATCGGCGTGAACTGATCGGGCGTGATCCCTTTGGTGCTGGCGAGGTACTGCGTGAGACCGTGCGTGCCCGAGCCGATCGAGGTCACGCCGAGCTTGCGCCCCTTGAAGTCGGCCGGACCTTTGATGTCGTTCGCCTTGGCGGTCGCGACCATCTCGGCCTCACCCGGCGCACGCAGGAGCTGCACCACCTCGATCAGGTTCTTACCAAGACCGGCCACGTCGATGGTGTGGTCGTACGAGCCGGACGAACCCTCGACCTCGCCGGCGATGAGCGCTGTCGTCGCGTCCTTCCCTGACGGCTCGTCGATGAGGTTGACGGTGAGGTTCTGGTCCTTGAAGTAACCAAGCGCCTCGGTGAGCTTGTTCGGCAGGTAGATCTGCTTGTTGAGCCCGCCCACCATGATCGTGAGAGTTGCCGGGGCGGCGCTAGCCGCGGCGCTGCCAGCGGCGCTGTTCGTCGGGCTCGCGCCGCCGCCGGTGTTCGTCGCGCCGCCGCAGGCGGCGGCGACAATCGTCGCGATGAGGCCGAGCGTCGCGATGGTTCGCTGCATTCGCGGTCCCCCCTTTGTTTAGATGTGGACTTCGGTGATCGCGTTCGGACGCCAGCGGATCAGACGGTTTTCGAGCCAGGTTAGAACGACCTCGGCCGTGAGCGCGACCACGGCGAGTATGAACATCGCGGCGAAGACGCCGTTCGGGTTGAAGGTGGCCTGCGCCGTCGCGATGACCAAGCCGATCCCGTGGATCGCGCCGAGATATTCGCCGACGACCGCACCGACGAGCGCGAACCCGAAGCTCGTGTGAAGACTCGCCAGGATCCACGAGAGCGCGGACGGGAAGATCACGTGCGTCGATAGCTGCCGCTCGCTCGCCCCCAGGATGCGAGCGTTTGCGATGAGCACGCGGTCGACCTCACGCACGCCCTGGAATGCGTTGAAGAACACAACGAAAAAGACCAGAACGACGGCAAGCGCGACCTTCGACCAGATGTTGTATCCGATGGTGATGATGAAGATCGAACCGAGCACGACCCGCGGCATCGCGTTGAGGGCCTTGATGTACGGCGCGAAGACATCCGAGAGCAAACGCACTCTGCCCAGCGCGACGCCGAAGATAACTCCCAGAACGACGCCGATCAAAAACCCGAGGAAGGCTTCCTCGAGAGTGGTCGCGACCTGGAGCCAGAGCGGCCCCTGTGCGGTGCCGCTCGTGATCCAGGTCCACAACTGAGTCGCGATGCCGGACGGCCGCCCGTAGAAAAATGGGTCCATCCACAGGCCACTCGGGTGATTTGCGTCGATGGTCGTGCCGATCTCCCAAAAGCCGAGGACGAGGACGGCGAACGCGATTCGCAGGCCGTTGACCAGCAGCCGATGGTTGGTGCGTGCGCGCGCTCGCGCACGGGCACCTGCGGTGGTCGCCTCCTCGGCTTGCGCGGGTTCGTTACGAGACGCTGCGCTTAGAGCGCTCATAGCTCACGAGTACCTCGTCCCTGAGGTCGTTCCAGATCTCGTGGTAGATCCGCGAGAACTCGGCTTCGAAGCGGATCTCGGTCACGTTCCGTGGGCGCGGCAGGTCGACGCGATAGACACCCTTCACGGTGCCCGGTCCGGCCGTGATGACAACGACGCGGTCCGCCAGCGCGATCGCTTCCTCGAGGTCGTGCGTGACGAACACGACGGACGCGCCGGTCGCGGACCAGAGCTGTAGGAGCTCGTTCTCCATGAGCGTCCGCGTTTGCACGTCGAGCGCGCTGAACGGCTCGTCCATGAGAAGGATCCGCGGCTCATTGATGAGGGTCTGCGCGAGCGCCGCGCGCTTGCGCATGCCGCCAGAAAGCTGATGCGGGTAGTAGCGTTCGAAGCCGGCTAGACCGACGCGCGTGATCCACTCCCGCGCACGGCCCTCGGCATTGGCGCGCGCGACGCCGCGGAAGCGCGGCCCGGTCGCGACGTTGTCGAGCACGCTCTTCCAGGGAAAGACCGCGTCGACCTGGAACACGTAGCCCACCTGAGCGGCGACGCCGCGGACGGGCTCACCAGCGACGACCACCTCTCCCTCGCTTGGCGGCTCGAGGCCGGAGATGAGCGCGAGCGTCGTTGACTTTCCGCAACCGGTCGGCCCGACGACGGCGCAGAACTCGCCGTCCTCCACGGCGAGGTCGAGATCGCGAAGGGCGGTGTACGCCGTGCCGGCGGGGGTGAGGAAGCGTTTTGTGACATGACGCAGTTCGATCGCCAGGTTGGGCATCCGGGCTACGGTAGGCCAACTCGTGATCGGGTGATCTTTGGCGCGTCGCCCGCGGGCGACCACGCTACGTTGTCGTGCACGGTCACGTGCGGGAAGAGCGCGTAGTCCTGGAAGACCATCGCGGTGCCACGGCGGTGCGCAGGCAGCTTGACGCGGCGGCCGCCGATCTCGATGTCGCCCTGGTCGGGATCGTAGAACCCCGCGATCATGCGCAGCGTGGTCGTCTTCCCGCAGCCGGAGGGTCCCAGGAGCGTGGCGAACGCGCCCTTGGGCACATCGAATGAGACGTCATCGACCGTGGTGACGCCGCATCTCGCCATTCGCGCGGGGCTCTCGGTCGGCTCGTGAGCTGAGGCGATGCGGCCCCAGGGTTCGAGCGAGGTGGCCAAGGCGCATGCCGAGCGGCGCGTCGGGCTCTACGTCCTCGCAAGCGCGTTGCTCGTTGGCGGCACGCTCCGAGTTTGGCTCGCTTTCAACGATGACGGGATCTCCTATCCGGACGAGATCCATCAGAGCCTCGAGCCTGCGCACCGTCTCGTCTTCGGCTACGGACTGGTCGCTTGGGAGTTCGTAGAAGGCGCGAGGAACTGGCTGTTTCCGGGGACAATCGCCGCGCTCCTCGAACTATGCAGGCTCATCGGACTCGACGATCCGCGCGTCTATCTCGGGCTCACGAGGGTGACCTTCGCGGCAATCGGCATCGCGACAGCCTTGGGATCCTATTGGCTCGCTCGAGGGTACGGAGCGGGAACCCTTCCGGCAACTTGCGGCGCGGCGATCTTCGCGCTCGCGGGACCGATGATCTATTTCGCGCCACGCGCGATGAGCGAGACTGCTTCGGCCTTGGCGGTGGTGCTCGGATTTGCGCTGTCCCTGCCGCGGGACGCAGGCTCCGTGCGGCGGGTCGTGGGCGTCTCCATGCTCGGTGTCTCCGTACTAATGCGATTGCAAAACGGGATCTTCTGCCTCGGCCTGTTGGCGATCCTTGCAGGGCGAAGGGATATTCGCGGCGGCGCCGCCGCCAGCCTGGTGCTCGGCGTCTGGGCCGTGGCGTTCGGTCTCCTCGACTGGGTAACGTGGGGCGGCTGGTTCCACTCGGCCTTCGCGTACCTTGAGCACAACCTAGGACCGGAGCCCGAACGCTTCGGTACCGCCCCCTTCGAGTACTACGCGAGCGTGCTGTCGACTGCGATGGCCGCGCCGACGGCATTCCTCGCGGTACTGTCGGTCGCGGGGGTGGTCCGCGCACCGGGTCTCTTTTCAGTGGCGGTCCTCGTCGTGCTGGCGTACTCCGCCGTCCCACACAAGGAATTCCGTTTCATTTTCCCGGCGCTGCCCCTGTTCTGCGCCCTAGCCGGCATCGGCCTCGACCAGATCGGAAAGACCGCCCAGAAACGGATGTCCATCGAACCGCCCGTCAATCTCAAGTGGGTCACGCCGACGCTCGCTGTCTGCGTTCTCGTGAGCGCTGCTCTGTCCGCGGCGACCTTCCACGCGCTGACTTTTCGAGACTTAGGGCAGCTCGATCCACGACTTAGTGACGCCAGCGCGTACGACAGCGGCGGCGATATCAATCGGCTCCTCATCCTCGCGGGCCGCCGAGGGGATGTTTGTGGACTAAAGATAGAGGTTGCTTCGCTAGACATGACTGGCGGCTACTCCTACTTGCATCGCCGCGTGCCGTTGTACCCCTACTCGGGGCCATCGCGGGAATCGGGCTACTTCAACTATGTCATCGCGATTCGTGGTCCGGACACAACGGAGGAGGTCGTGGCGAGCGATGGGCGTCTGGCGCTCGCGCGCACCCGAGATCGTTGCGTCGCCGACGTGGGTTACGACTGGATGCTCCATCCGCTATCACGCTGACGTGTGGTGCTGTCCCCAGAACGCGGCGACGCGCGAACAAGCGCGACCGGGTCTTTCTCAGTGTCGGTGCGGTTCCGTACGAAGAAGTGAGGCCGCGGCGGCACTCCTATCCGGCGATGACGTGAACGCGATCCGGCTGGAGGAAGAGCGCGACGGCGCCGTCGAGCGCTGCGGCGGCACCGGGGTCGGGCTGGTCCACGATCCATTCGCGATCGTCGACCTTCACCCAGTACCGCATCGTGTCGCCGAGGAACGCGCGTCGCACGATGCTCCCCGCGAGCGCAATGCCTCCTGGGCCGGAGGAGCTCGCGGGCGCGATCGTAAAGCTCTCCGGACGAACGCAGAGCCTCACGTCTTGACCGCGCGCGAGCGCGACGTCGGCGGGGCGGCGCACCGAAGCCCGGTGCGACCCAAAGATCACCGTCACCGCGCCGTCGTCGATCTCGGCGACCATCGCCGGAACGAGATTCACCGCGCCGACGAAATCGGCGAGGAACGCGGTACGCGGGTGGTAGTAAATCTCCCACGGCGCACCGGCCTGCTCGACTTTGCCGGCGTTCATGACCGCGATCCAGTCGGAGAGCGAGAGGGCCTCCTCCTGGTCGTGGGTCACGTACACGAACGTCATGCCGAGGCGCCGCTGCAAGGTGCGCATCTCGACGCGGAGCTGCTCGCGCAGCTTCGCGTCCAGATTTGAGAGCGGCTCATCGAGCAAGAGGACCTGCGGCTCGATCACGAGAGCCCGCGCGACCGCGACGCGCTGCTGTTGACCACCTGAGAGCTGGTTCGGCCAACGGTCGTCGAGACCGTCCAGGCCGACGAACGCGAGCGTCTCCTTCACTCGCCGCGCGCGCTCGGACGCGGACACATGCGCGACCCGCAGGCCGTAAGCGACGTTGTCTCGCACGTTCATGTGTGGGAAGAGCGCGTAGTCCTGGAAGACCATCGCGGTGCCGCGCCTATGCACCGGCAGGTCGTTCACGCGCCGATTCCCGATCTCAATGTCGCCCGCGTCGGGATCGTAAAAGCCCGCGATCATCCGGAGAGTCGTCGTCTTGCCGCAGCCGGACGGCCCGAGCAGCGTCGCGAACGCGCCCTTCGGAACGTCGAACGAGACGTCGTCCACCGCGGTGACGCCGCCAAAGCGCTTCGTCACGTGCGACACGCGCAGGTGCGGATCGTTCGCCACGCTGACCTCCAGTGTTCGGCTCGGCCGGCCTTCCGAGCGTACGATGACGCCCGGTCCAGGGGGAATAGGTCGCGTCCAAGGAAGGGAGGTGGCGCACGACTTCGGCCCCTCTCGCGATTCCCATCGACAACTGGAGGCATACATGAGAAGAGCGCAATGGGCGCCCGCGCTGGTGGTCGCGGCGCTCCTGATTAGCGCGTGCCAGCCGTCGACGACTGGCGGCGGCGGTGCGCAGAAGCCCGCGAAGCTGACCATCGCCGCGGTCCAAGGCAACGAGGATGCGGCCCTCAAGGCCGTCGCCCCGCTGTACGAGCAGAAAACAGGCATCAAGATCGAGATCGTTGAGTTCCCCTACGACCAGCTCTTCGAGAAGCTGGTGACGACGTTCAAAGCGAACTCGCCAACCTACGACCTGGTCATGATGGACGACCCCTGGATGCCGAAGTTCGG